>WNGK01000144.1_pt1 | contig 94435 bp, 97 predicted proteins | sample 5400601 | NCBI WGS metagenome assembly WNGK01 (sample SAMN13153376, study PRJNA577476) | soil metagenome | isolation source: 60 cm soil or saprolite under Garry oak tree replicate 1 | place: USA:California | collected 2016-06-15 | reverse complement strand
GCGGTGAAGTGATCGGAGTGAACGCGGCTTACATTGATGGATTCTCAGGCGGCACGCTGGGAGTTTCTTCACAGGCGCTCAAGCCATTGATCGTGCAAGCGCAGAAGAAAAGCTTCTGATCGCCTGAGTAACCAAAAAATTAGCTTTGAAAGGGCATGGCTTACAGCCATGCCGTAAATGTTTTTAATCTGATTGACGGTGCGGCTAAAAGCCGTACCCTTTCAAAGCCACCCGCCCGAACTGGTCATAGACTGCCCTCGCCGTTTAGAATCCCTGTTCCTCACTTTGAGGCATTTGCCAACAGGAGCAGGCAGTGATCGCACGTTATACGCGTCCGGAGATGGGCCGCATTTGGGGCGAGGAGAACCGGTTTCGCACCTGGCTGAGGGTCGAGATCGCCGCCACAGAAACTCTGGCCGAGGCCAAGATTGTGCCCAAGCAGGCGGCCAAAGCTATTCGCGAGCTAGCCGATTTCAAACTGGAGCGCATCCGCGAAGTCGAAGCCGAAGTACGCCACGACGTGATCGCGTTCACCACCGCGGTCGCGGAATTCGTCGGTCCGGAATCACGCTGGTTCCACTACGGGCTGACTTCAAACGACGTGGTCGATACTGCGCAGGCGCTTCTCATCCACCAGGCGTCCGAAATCATTGCAGGAGATTTGCGCCGGCTTCTTGACGTGCTCAAGCGCCGGGCCTGGGAATTCAAAGACACTCCCATGATCGGGCGCACCCACGGCGTCCATGCTGAACCCATTACATTCGGATTCAAGCTAGCGAACTGGTATTCCGAGGTCGAGCGGGACATTGCACGCTTCGACCGCGCCGCCGAAGACATGCGCGTGGGCAAATTTTCCGGTGCTGTCGGAACCTTCGCCCATCTCAGCCCTGAACTGGAAGAGAAAATGTGCGCACGGCTCGGACTGAAGGCTGCGGCTATTTCTTCACAAGTCATTCAGCGGGACCGGCATGCCCACTATCTGGCGACGCTGGCGGTCATCGCCTGCACCCTCGACAAAATTGCCACCGAAATTCGGCACCTGCAGCGCACGGAAGTTCGCGAGGTCGAAGAATACTTCAGCGAGAAGCAGAAAGGCTCGTCTGCCATGCCTCACAAGCGCAACCCGGTCACGAGCGAACAGATCTCTGGGCTGGCCAGGGTTGTGAGGTCCAATGCGCAAGCGGGTTTTGAGAATGTCGCACTCTGGCACGAACGCGACATCTCGCATTCATCGGTTGAGCGAGTAATCCTGCCTGATTCGACGACGCTTGTGGATTATCTGCTCGACAAGACCGCGAACCTGCTGGACACAATGTCCGTCTATCCAGAGCGGATGAAAGCGAACCTGGAAAGCACTGGCGGACTTGTGTTCAGCGGACAGCTTCTTCTCGATCTGGTAGAGCATGGAGTTTCACGGGAAGACGCCTACCAGCGGGTGCAAAGCCACGCCATGCGGGCCTGGAAAGAAGATCTCAACTTCCGCGACTTGGTCATGCACGACCGGAACATTACGGATCGCGTGCCAGCCAAAGCCATCCAGCGCGCATTTGATCTGAACCGTCAGTTGCGAAACATTGACGCGATCTTCGCGCGCGTGTTTCCCACCAAGGGCAAAGGTTCTTCCACGTCCTCATCGAGACTCGGGAAAAATAGGGAGCGCAGGTCGCGAAAATCCTGAGCGTCTTGAACTGGGACAACAGTCCGCTCTAAAGGATGCGACCTTAGGACAGTTTTGCATCACTCGTGCGTGGCAGCAATTCTTCCCTGAGCTTGTAGCCACTCGTGCCCGCCGTCATCATTCTTGCGGCGAGATTAATGATCCGCAAGGCTGCGTCTTGCGTGCTGACACCACGGGCGTGAATATTTGAGATCAAGTTCCGATTGGCGTCGGTGTGATTTTTATGTGGTTGGTAGGCCAGGTACGCCGACAAGCTCTCCGCCGTCGCCAGCCCAGGGCGTTCCCCAATGAGCAGGACGGCAACCCGTGGAGCGAGCAACTCACCAATCTCGTTAAGGATTCCGACCCGGCAGTGGCGAATCACAAACGGCTGCCCGATTGTCCACTTGCGTTCTCGTGCGTGCTCATGCAAGAGCTTCAATAATGGAGGAACTTGCTTGGAGACAGCCGTGACCGAGAGGCCGTCGCCAATTGCGATTTGCAAATCATTGGCGCGGGAGAAGCGCTGTGACACTGAGAGTTTCGCTCGGGAGTCTTCACCGAAGCATCGGCCAAGATCGGGACGCAAAAGGTATTCGTCTTTATTCGTGGCCTGTGTTGAGACCTCGCAGAGATTCCACCGCTCAACGAAGGCCGCGCCAAAGTCTCTTTCCAGGTTGAGTTCGGCGCGGACCGCATCACGCGCAGCTGCGTGGGCTTTGCGCAGATCGATTTGAGTAGCGGTTCGGTAGGCAGCTCCGGCGCGACCGACAAGCAGACGGGCAGGTGTACGTGCGCGAACCAGCCTTACGATTTCAGGCAAATCGGATGCTGCGGCCAGGTCGTCCGGTTCGAATGACATTTAGATTGCCCTCTCCAGCGACGCTTCCAGTTCCTGCATGAGCTGGCGCCGGGCAGCGGGCTTGATCAACGCCGGTTCCGCGTCACGATAAATCCCCATCTCTTCGAGCCAGGCCAGAAATTCTGGCGCCGGCCGCAGATGAAAGAGTCTTCGGGCCGCCAGCGCATCGTGGTAACTGGTGGATTGATAATTGAGCATCACATCGTCGGAACACGGAACTCCCATAAAGTAGTTGCATCCCGCGGCAGTCAGTAGGAACAATAAGTTGTCCGCGGAGTTTTGATCGGCCGCTGCGTGGTTGGTGTAACAGACGTCGCATCCCATCGGCAGACCGAGAAGCTTGCCCATGAAGTGGTCCTCCAGGCCGGCGCGGATGATTTGCTTTTCGTCATATAAGTACTCCGGACCGATAAATCCCACGACGCTATTCACCAGGAAGGGATCGAAAACCCGAGCCAAGCCGTAAGCACGCGCCTCGAGCGTCAACTGATCGACGCCATGGTGGGCTTCCGCGGAAAGCGCGCTGCCCTGGCCAGTTTCGAAGTACATCACATTGATTCCCTTCCACGGCACATCGCGTTGTCGATGATGTTCGACGACCTGCTCACGGCCTTCCCGCAACATTGTCTGAGTGATCCCGAAGCTCCGATTTGCCGCCTCGGTCCCAGCCACTGACTGAAATAGAAGATCGACGGGCGCACCCGCTTGCATTGCGGCCAGTTGCGTAGTGATGTGGGCGAGGCAACAGATCTGGGTCGGAACCTTATAAGTGTCCACCAGACGATTGAGTGCATTCAGTATTGCGCTGACGGTCTCTACAGAATCCGTAGCCGGGTTCACGCCAATGACTGCGTCTCCGCACCCATAGAGCAGTCCCTCGAACGCGGCCAGGAGGATTCCTCCCACGTCGTCGCTGGGATGATTCGGTTGAGTGCGGATTCCCAGTACGCCTTGTTGTCCCATCGTATTGCGGCAACGGCTGACATTGCGGATTTTGGCCGCGGCCAGGATCAGGTCTTTGTTGCTCATGATTTTGGCCGCAGCGGCCGCGATTTCAGGAATAATGGCCCACTGAATCTGCTTCAACTCAGCTTCGCCGGTTGTGTCATCGAGGATGTGCTCGCGGAATTCTCCGACGGTCAAACTTTGGATGGGGCGAAACGCCACCTGATCGAAGGTCTCTAAAATCAGTTGGCTGACATCGTCATGGTCAGGATCAATCAGCGGTTGCTGGAGAATTTCCGCCAAAGTCAGGTCGGCCAACTTTTCTTTGGCAGCCACCCGTTCCTGCTCTGATCTTGCGGCCACACCCGCCAACTGGTCTCCAGATTTCTCCTCATTAGCTTTGGCAAACAGTTCTCGGAGGTTGGAAAACGCAAATCGCTCAGGCATAACAAATTTCGGTAAAGAAATGGTATTCCAATCTGCACAGAACTTGCCATCCGGCAGCAAAGGATGAGCGTATTCGACTTGGCTGTGATTGTCCCCTTGCAGTCGCACCAGCCCGGCTTTGCTATCATCAAAGTTAGAATCTACCCCGGAGAAATGCCATGGAAGAAGTGCCCACAGTTACTGCAGGTTCGCGTCGCAACGAAGATATCGCTTTGGATCTGATGAAATTTATCGCAATGACTACCGGCTACGGCCGAACCACATCCTCAGGGGCGGGCTTTCAGGGCGCGGGCGCGGCCGCGAAGCCCGAGGAGTACGCCGGTCACCTGCTCGAGCTTTACGGCAAGTGTCTGCAGGCTGTGGGGAAGAAGTAGAGGCGATGTCTACATGACCTCGAGTGCGGAATTGGTGGGAAAAATTAAAAAGCCGCAGCCAGTCAGCCACGGCTTGATCGAAAATTAGTGACCTGACTTCTTAACGACGACGGCCACCCTTCTTTTTTGCTGGTTTTTTCTTCGCTGCCTTTTTCTTGGCGGGTTTTTTCTTCGCCGCTTTCTTGACAGATTTCTTTGCGGCCTTTTTCTTTGCGGCTTTTTTCTTTGCTGCCTTCTTGGGCGCTTTCTTAGCGGGCTTCTTCTTTGCAGCTTTTTTCGCCGCTGGCTTCGACCCACCTCCACCGCCTGCCGCTGGCGGAGGCCCCGGAGCTTCGATCACCGGCTCGGGCTCTAGTTCGCCGGAAATGGCCGGCACCTCGGCTTCTTCTTCCTCTTCTTCTTCTTCATAATCTTCGTCGAGCGTGTCGCCGTAAGCGCCAGCATCACCGAATTCGTCCGCTTCATCGTCACGCAGGTAGAGGGTTTCCTCGAACATCATTCTTTCCTCCTCAGATTCCGGCTGCCTCTGCGCCGGGGTGCGCAGTTATGTTGCGCGAAAAATAAAAAGACAAACTTACGACGGCGCCGGATTATAACGGGTTGTGAACGGCGTAGCAACCCATTTCAAATGCGCGTCAGTTTAGATGCAAAGATTTTTATTGCGGTGGAATCACCAACACCATTCCGGGGCGCAATGTCGCTATATGAGCATTCGTCTGTTTGATGGCAGCGACGCTGGTCCGGTAATTGGTGGCAATGGAGTAGAGGGTCTCACCGCGTTTGACCGTGTGGTGAATCGGCGCTTCTGAGCGGGAAGCTGCTAAGTGGCTGTTACGCTTAGGTTTAGAAGCCTCGAAGCGTTTGGAGGCAGCGGTTGGAGTCACCGGAAGGTGGATATAGAGCACACGCCTGCCGACAAGACTATCGCCCTTCAAACGATTCCAGCGGCGAATGGTAGTTGGCGGAATCCCAAGATTGTCGGCAACCGTCTGGACCGTCTCATTCTTTCTGACGTGGTACACAGTGAGGCGTTTAGCGTAAGTTTGAGCGTCACCGGTGGAGTGTCGGCCTGGAGCAATTGGAATAATCAGTTTGGCTCCCGCTTCGATGTTGGCGGAAGTATCGAGCTGGTTGGCTTCTGCGATTGTCCCCAGGGTCGTGCGGTACGAGCGGGCGACCGACATGAGAGTATCGCCCGGTTCCACCGTATGGTATCGCCACCACAGCCGCATGTCCGGCGGAATCGCGGTGATCGCTGCCCGATACTTTTCGGCTGTTCCTGCAGGAATATGTAGCTCGAAGTGCCCCTTTGGAGTTGTCATTCGCAACAGGCTTGGGTTCAGCTCCTGTAGTTCGCCCGGCGAGGCACCAACACACTCCGCCACCAGACGGAGATCGACAGGATAGCTGATCTTCACGGTATCGTAAGCTATCTCCTGGTCTGGGGTGATGGTATCGAGGCCGTATTGCCCCGGATTCTTGGCCATAATGGTCACGGCGACAATGATCGGGACGTAGTTGCGGGTTTCTTTTGGCAGAACATTCCGGCGGTACAGCTCCCAGAAGTCGGCATATCCGGTGCGCTTGACCGCGCTTTGGACCGTTCCAGGGCCGGAGTTATAAGCGGCCATGGCCAGATACCAGTCGCCAAACTGGTTGTAGAGATCTTTCAGGTGCCGGGCGGCTGCGCGGGTTGATTTTTCCGGATCCTGGCGGTCATCCACCCATGAATCGTGATGCAAATCGTAGGCCCTGGCGCGGCTGCCCATGAACTGCCAAATCCCACGCGCTCCCGCCCGCGAGACCGCATAAGGATGGAATCCAGATTCCGCTTGCGCGAGATAAATCAGGTCCTGCGGGACGCCCTCTTCTTTCAATATCCGCTCGATCATCTCCCGGTAGCGCCCACTCAGCGTCAGGGCGCGTTCCAACGTGCCGTGTCCGCGGCTGGAGAAATAGTTGATATATCCCGCTACCTGATCGGTCATCATCAAAGGAAGGTCGGAGTGCGTCGCTTTTATTTCGGCGGCAGCTTGTGCCTTCAGATCAGGATCTACGGGATAGTTCGTGACTTCGTTAGCTTCGTCGATCGGGGCCGGCTCGGACTTCTGCTCCGGGGCAGTCTCGCTTTGCTGGACCGCGGCAGATTCCAGCTTGTTTATGCTTTCCAGTACCCGGTCAAACTCATGCTGAAAACGTAAATCGGAGCGAACGTCCGACGGACTTGCCATCAGCAGGTTGAAGGTGCGATCAAAGTGCACTTTGGCTTGATCTTTTTGGCCCGCGTTATATTGATCCAGTCCAGCCTGGTATTCGGTTTCCGCTTTGCCGATTACCTCGACAACCGGATCTGGCTTGGGTTCGGCTTGCTGGATTACCGACCGCACCGGAGCCGTCGGCTTGGCGGTGGTCGGTGCCGGGCTTGTCCTAGCCGGAGCAGACGCCTGAATCGGTGGGGGCGACGCCTGGAAAGCCGGAAGGGCGGACACGGGTTTCTTCGCAGTCTGGCAGCCTAGACCAGCCAGCAGCAGCGCCATCGACGTGGCGATCCGCAAATAGGAACGCTTGATCTTCATATCCATCTATGACTTACCGCCAAGCCTGTCGTTGGTTCCGGCAAAGGATACGAAATCCTACTCCCCGAATTTTGATGGGTCAACGTCTAATCGGGGGAGCCTAGGTTACTTCTGGAACAGGCCGAAAGGGCACCGAACCTTTGACAATATTCTGTCCCACAGTCCAGACTCACCTTCTTGGCGAAAAGCTCAATACGTTTAGCCTGACCTCGGCATCGAAGAGGATCACACTGAATCGTTTTATCTTCAACCCGTAAACACGGTCTGCACCCACCGGCCGGCATGAATTCAGAAAGCCGAAATGATGTCCCGAAAACTCGAGTTTTGGTGCTGCTGGTGATCGCCACCAATGTCCTCGGAAACGTCTCGCTCAGCCGGGGCATGCACCAGGTCGGCCGGATTGTCTCCGCCTCTCCGCTGGATTACTTAAGAGCTTTCGCCAATCCCTGGACCCTGATTGGGATTTGCGTCCTGGTGATTTGGATGCTCTCGGATCTGGCATTGCTGAGCCGGGCCGACCTCAGCTTCGTACTGCCAGTGACCGCCAGCGCCTATGTGCTGGTCGCTCTCGGCGGGCATTTTCTGCTGCGCGATCACATTAGCTGGGAGCGCTGGACAGGAATAGTGCTGATTACGGTCGGAGTCATTCTGGCCGAAGAGACCCCCGCTCGCACTACCAAAGGTCCGCCGGAGAGCCTGCTATGAAATGGCTGCTGGTTGGGATCATCGCGCTCTGCAATACGCTGGGTGACGTGCTGAACACCGCTGGCATGAAGCGGCAAGGAGAAATTGAGGACCTGAGGCCGCGTAGCGTAGCCGCAATGGTCAAACGCATCTTGAGGAACCCCCTCGTCCTTGCCGGATTTGGGGCGCTGGCGGTTTCTTTCTTTGCCCTGCTATCGCTGCTTTCGATAACAACCGTAAGCTTCGCGGTCCCGGCCACGGCCATCAGCTATCTGCTCGAGACTCTGCTGGCAAAGTACATCCTGCGAGAAGACGTGAGGTGGCGGAGATGGGCCGCCGCGACTTTTGTGGCATGCGGCGTCGTGCTGCTGTCCTTCTAGCGGATTACGCGGCTCAGTGTTTCGTAGCACCCAATAAATTACCTAGGGCTCGAACATCCGCTGCGCTCGTGTCGCCGATGACAATGTAGCGAAGCCCGTTGTCGGACCAAGTCTCTATATTGAAAGCTAGTCTGCGCACAGATGCCGGACCGGCGCTGAGGCCAGTAAGGTTCCCCGAATCCTGCAAGATGAACACCGAGATCTGGTGCTTGCGGATTCCGAAGAGTAGCTGGGCGCTGGGCCTCTGGCCGACATAAGCCACGCGGCCACCTATCAACCGGAACTCAGTATTCTGCAGCTCCGGCAGATCGAAGGTGAAAGGCAGCTTGCCTTCAAACCAGGGTTTTACGGTGTGACGGTCGGTCGAAATTACGTCCACGGGATTCGCGCTAGCCAGGGTGGCAACATGCATATCCGCGATTTCCGCGAGGACATCCGGCCGCTGCGCATGCCGCGCCCAGAATCCAATGCCCACGACGGCTGCGATCATCGCGGTTGCGAATGCGATTTGCGGCAGCCAGTACAGCCTGGACTTCCGTTGTCTGCCTACAGTTTTCGCTACTCTTACGCGGAACTCAGGTGATGGCGCGAACGCCCTTGCAGCAGCGGAGTGGATGGATCGCTTCATCTGCAGGCGACCGAGGGCCTCTGCCGCGCAGGCTGTGCAAGTATGCAAGTGTGCTTCTACCTGAGCCATTTCCGATTCCGGCAGCTCGGCATCCGCATAGAGATCGAGTTTGCTGCCCCACTCACAGCTCATCGGCTTGCTCCCTGAACTTTGGCTCGCAACAGTTCTCGCATTGCTTTTCGCGCCCGAGAGAGGCGCGACATCACCGTCCCGATGGGCGTTCCCAGCAACTCCGCAATCTCTTTGTACGTCATTTCCTCAACGTCGGACAAAAGGATGATTTCGCGGTGCTGCACCGGCAATTGCTCTAGCGCCAACTGGATCTGCTGCTGATCGGCGCGCGCCATCAACAGTGATTCCGGATCATCTGCCGTGGCCGGCTCGGCAACCGGAGGTTCGTCATCGTCGAGAGAAACCATCGACTTCAATCCCGTCCTTGACGTGAGGAACGTGTTGCGCAAAATCCGGTACATCCATGCGCGGAAGTTGGTTCCCGGGGCATAAGATGAGAAGCCCTTAAGCGCTTTGACGTAAGTTTCCTGCACTAGATCTTCAGCCTCGTCGCGGTTTCCTGCGAGCCAGTGCGCGAAGTTGTACAGCGGCGCAAGCAGGGGAAGAGCTAGCGCTTCAAATGTCTCGGCATTCGCGCGGTCTTGGGGCACGTACCAATTACGATAACCCGCCGCGAGCGAAATTATTCCATTTCTTAATTTCCATGTGGTTTTTTACACCCTTGGGAATAGAAACCTGTTTCCCCCAGTTTGATTCAGCATCCGGCAGTCGAAAATCGTAGTCGATTCCTGAGGAGGAAACCTTCTCAAACTCCGGGATGACGCGAGCCGAAAAGAGCTGTGGAAAGGACCAAGAAATGAAAAATCTAAACAGGAAATACGCCCAGGCCATCGGTCTGGCGGCACTTGCTATCGGCATCTTCATCGCGCGGAAAGCGTGCAGAGAGCTGTCGCATCGGATGTCCCGGATCAGTCCGCCTCAGCCGCAGAGGTGAAAATCGACAACTTCACTTTTCAGGCACCGACCATCACCGTTTCCGCAGGAACGCAGGTTACATGGATCAACCGTGACGATATACCGCATGTAGTCACCAGCGATGACAAGCTGTTTAAGTCGAAGGCCCTCGACACTGACGAGAAGTTCAGCTACACATTCGCCACGCCGGGAACTTACCACTACTTCTGTTCCATCCATCCCAAGATGACTGGCGAGGTCATCGTGAAGTAGTCCGGTGGCTGGTCCGGTCCTCCTCAATCCTCGGCTAGCGGACTGAGGACACCCTCTTTCTTGATGGCCAGCCGGATGGGACGAGGCGGGCCTTTGCGCGGAATCGTGGCCTCGATCCACAACTCCTCACCGCGATTACGCAGCAGTGGGCCGGGATTGTGCTCCGGGAGGAAATAGGCCGTTTCTCCGTTAATGTCTGCGACCAGACCATCTTTGGTGTTGCGAATATTTACCCAGAACTCGCCGTCTTGATTTGCGACAGCAACCAGTTGACCGTTGCGCAGAACTAGATCGCAGCGGTTGGGACTGAAGACTTGATTCGACGCGTCACTGCTGTCAACTTCATTCGACCGGATGCTCGTGCCACCTGGAGGTATCAGACGGCTCGTGAAACCTTCGGCCGGTACTTCTATGCTGAGCGCGAGGTACTTGCCTCGGATCGGCAGGTTCGGATCGTAGATTGCGCTCTTGATCCAAACCCGAGGACGATACGCCCGGTCGTAGAGCAGCTTGGCTCCCAGTGTGCAGACAATGGCCACCTGTAGAACCGCCAGTAGCAATCCTTTGTAGATCGGTTTCATGCTGCAGTCGCCTTCACCTTGGCCACCAGTTGACGCCGGGTCCCCTCTAGTCCCCAGGCGAGGATGAGGAAGAGAAGCCCGAGCCCCATCAGGCTGGCGGAGCGGCCAAGTTTGTCCATAACATTTGAGAAGTAGAAAAACAGCACCGTAAGCCCGAAACCCAGAATACCCAAATTAATTCGCTCACGGCGCGCTTCCTGAAGTCCCCAGGCGATTAACCCGAGAGATGCGAGGGCCGACCAAATGTACGGAGTGAGCTTGGCTTCGGGAGAAATGAAACCAAGAACCAGAATCCAGACCGCCGCCAATGCATTGATCAGGGCCCCGCGACGACGCAGCCAAACGGCAAGAAGAAGCGGCAAAACCACCCCTAACCCTTTCCCCAGAAACAGAAGACCGTAGGATATGGTCCGGCTCTGCCCCCACCACGCTTCGGGAATCGCGGCAATCGTCAGCGGGATAAGGGTAGTGCCACCGATCCACGCCAACACGCGGCGTACCGGCTCACGATGTTCCGCGGACAAAGCGCTCAGGTAGGTAAGAGCGAGAAGCAATAGTCCTTGCGCCATGATCTGCTCGGAACCATTCATGCGCTCGGTGGCATCAAGCCATTCGCTGGCCAGCCACGCGGGCGTGAGTAACGCAACGAAAGCAGCCTGCACCCAGTCGCGGCGCAGACCCCAGCCAATCCAAGCACCAAGCGCCCAGAGCATCACACCTCCGGGCCAGTGTTCCTGCAGATTGAAAATCTGCGCGGAGAGAAATATGCCAGCTCCCAGAGCAGCCGTGCCCACTCCGTGCAAGGCTGTGGAGAGGGCTGGGAAACGTTCTGAGAAAATCGCCCCAGCGACGTGGAAAATCGCGACGAGTGTCAACACAAGCGAGAAGCGACCCGATGGCGAGAGGTCGTCCCAATGGGCAGAAACAAAAAGCAGCACGCCGGCGGCTAGCATCAAAGCGCCAAAGCCGATGGCGATCAGAATTGGCCAGCGCAGGTGCTTGGGCTGCTCCTGACTAGCCTCAAAGTCGCGGATTCGGGCCGCAGTCGTGGAGTCCACCAAGCCAGCTGAACTCCATCGATCAAGGGCCGATTGCCACGATTCCGACATTCTTCCTCCGGGCGCAACGCGGGTGACCAGCCCCGCTCTTCGTCTACCAGTTCACCTTCAGCCCAAACTGCAACTGCCGCGGGTCATAGGCTGCGGTAGGCTGCCCGGCATTGGCAAAAAGCTGGTTGACGTCCGCGACGTTGTACTTATTTGCAATATTGAAGATGTCCACCGAAGCATCCAAATTTATGCGCTCACCGAAATAGATTTTTCGGCCAACGCGCAGATCATTGAACACATTCCAGGGTTTCACTCCGGCGTTGCGGCCCAGGTTTCCGTCAAGTGCGGCCAGGGTTGGCGTGCCTCCTGCGGCGAAGACCGCGAAGCACGGTTCCTGGAAGAATCCTGTGGGCGAATACTTGGACGCGACCGGTCCGCCGCAACCGACGTCTGGGGCGCCCGCAGGCACGATGTTCGGCCGGCCCGTATCGGGCGAGAACTGGAAGTTGTCCGGGTTGCCGGTGATGATGTTAAACGGTCTTCCGGAAGCGATTTCAATAATCGGAGCCACAGTCCAATTGCTGAACAACCGGCTGACGAAGCTGTCGCCTACCAGCCTTCCGCTTTGGTACACACCACTAAATACGAAGCGATGTCGTTGATCGAAGAGCGAGGTGGAGCGTTCTGCGCTGGGGAAGAAACTGTCTTGCGGGGCGAGCGGCGACTGCAGGTCGGTTGAATCGTCAATTGCGTGTGACCAGGTGTAGGATGTGAGGAATTCGTAATGGCTGCTGAAGCGCTTCCTCAAGTTGAGCGTCATCCCGTGATATACCGAGCTGCCGTTCGAGTAGTTCGCGTCCATATCGCTAAAAGGAACACATCCTGAAAGAGTCGTAGGATCGCAATTGGCGTTAAGTCCGTTTGCTTGCAAGATGCCTTGCGCCAGCGGGATGCATCCACCCGCACCACCGAGGATCAGAGCGTTCGCAATAGCCGGATTCAGGCCGGATGGGCGGAAGAAATTCGTCAGCGCGGAAGCCACCCAGGGAGCTCCGGTCGTGGAATTGACCCCGCAAGGAAGTGGTCCTGAGCCGACGAAAAGGGGACCACTGGAGGCGCCGGAGTTGGGGTCCGCCAGGGCTGCCTGCCAGTTCTTTAACAGCAAGTCACCGCGCACCGTGTTGGCGTTGATCGGACGATTCAGATGCCTACCGCCGTTGAAATTGTAGGCGATGCTAAATGCGAAATCGTGCCCCAGGTCGCGCTCGAAAGTGAGATTCGCCTGCTGCGCGTAGGCATAGACGAAGTTCTTGGCTTGCGGATATCCGAACGGCTGAAACGCCAGTGGGAAGAAACTCGATGGCTTCAAATAATTCTGATTGATGAACAGGCTCGCATTGAAGGCATCGAATCGCTGTTGACCAGGCAAATAGCCGGGAATGTTCGGCAGGCACGCGCTGGTGGTCAGAATACCCTGGAAGATATTGGTCGCGTTCAGACTGGACGCGCCGGGGGCTACGTTGGGATTGCATGGGCTTCCACCCGCAAATAGCAACTGGCCGCTCTTCGAACCGTCAGATGCGTCGCCCAGGAAATAGAGACCCAACAACGGATGGTCGTAGAACATCCCGTAAGAAGCGCGTATGACGCTCTTGCCGTCGCCACCGGGGCTCCACGCCAGCCCAAGTCGGGGCTGAACGTTATTAGCGTCAGTTTGGATGCCCTTCTGAAGTCCGAGCTGGTTGTAGGCCGCAAGCGCTAGCTCGGTTGGGGCAGTAAGCTTCGGCGGAAACTCAACGTCATAGCGCAGCCCGTAATTCAATGTAAGGTTCGGACGCACGCGCCACGAATCCTCCCAAAACAGTCCCAGGGGCTTGTTGTTGAAGTTGTCTGTCGGATTGCCGATGCCCTGCACTACAGTGCTCGGCAGTCCCAAGCCGTATGCTTGGACGGGCGAAAACTGAGGGATTCCTAGCCCAGCAGGGAAGCCGAGCTGGGTCGCATCTAGCGCTCCAAAGCCATAAACCCCTCCATAATTCACTGTAAAGGTTGCTCCCAGTTTGATGTAGTTGAAATCGACCCCCAATTTCGTGCTATGGCGCCCGAGTACCCAGGCAAGGTCGTCAGCAAACTGGTAACGCTGTTCGGTACGTTGGATATAGGAATAGGGTTCCCGTCCCGTATAGGAAAAACCGGGGATGTTTACCGCGACATCGGATCCGCCAGGAGCGTTGGAATAGAAGTAAGAGAGACCGCGGCGCGCATACTGGAACCGGAATTCATTCAATTTGTTACTAGCAATCGTCCAAGTGTCTTGCGCGACGCCTGCCGCATCGCGGTAGGTCTGCTGAGAGGTTCTGGAAAACGCATTTTGGCCGAATGTCTGGTTTTCGCCATTGACTTCGATACCGGTCACGGTGCTGGGGCTAACACTGCCGCGCAAGGTGAGCCGGTGGGCGGCGTTGAGATTGTGATCCAGACGCAGAGAGTAAATACTTGTCCCCTCGAAAACGGGGAAGTTTCCCCGTTGCGCGTTTAATCCAAGGAACGACGCTGGAAGACCATTACAAAGTGGATTGCTGCTGTTGCACGAAGTTGGGAACTGCTTCAGGGGGCTGGAGCCGTTGCCGGGCGTTGGGGCGATTAAACCAAAAGCTTGGGGGTATGTTCCATTCAATGCTACGCCTGAAGAACCTCCGGCCAGAAATGCATATTGCTGGAGAAGAGAAGGCGGTAGAGGAGCACTCAGAAAGGCGGCCTGGGCCGGCGTCACTTGGATACCGAAAGTTCCTGCAGGCGCTCCGTAGATGGCTGAAGCGTCGAAGGGCACAAGCCCCCAGTTGTCCTGCCCAATGCTGGCAAATCCAGTCTCATGCCGTCGCGTGATCTCGTATGAGAAGTAGTAGAAGGTCTTGTCTTTCTTGAGGGCGCCGCCGAATCCGGTGCCTGCTTGCACCCTAGTGTATGCGGGATTGGATACGTTGCTGAAGGGGTTCACCGCCTGGAAATTGCGGTTGCGCAGAAAGCCGAAGACATCGCCGTGGAAGTCATTGGATCCCGAGCGGGTAATGATATTCACCACGCCACCAGCAGCGCGGCCATATTCCGCTGCATAATTGTTCGTGATGATTTGAAACTCTTGTACCGCTTCCTGCGAGACGGTGGAACGGACGCCGTTCACGGAGTTGTCAGTGGCGTCAGCACCGTCCACGTTGACTAGATTAGAGCGAGCACGTTGTCCACTCATGTTTAGCCCTGATGTCGGAGCTGCTCCAATGCTAGGCGCGTTATCGCGCACTACCTGGGAATCCGTCAGCGTGAAATTGATGTAATTTCGCCCGTTAGTCGGCAGGTTATCAATTCGAAGTTGATCGACAGTGTCGGTGGTCGAAGTGCGGGTCGTTTCGACCAACTCCGCCACCGAGCTAACGGTCACCGATTCTTTTCCTCCGGCGACGCCGAGCGTGATCGGGAGTTCTTCCACCCCTCCGACGGTAATCACAACGCCGGTGGCGGTAGCAGGCGCGAAACCCGAAGCGCTGACGGTCACCACGTAGGAGGCCGGTGGTAGCGCCTGGGCGCTGTATTCCCCTGTGCCATTGCTGGCCGCAGGCCGCTCGATTCCTTTGGCCTCATCGCGCACTGTGACCGTGGCATTAGTCACCAGGTTTCCCTGAGGGTCTTTCACGGTTACGTGCAGATCACCAGTGGCGACGCCTTGTCCGTAGACGAGCGACGCGACAGCGAGGACGAGCGCTAGTAGCAAGCAGATTCTTGGGATTCGCATATACTTCTCCAACGCGAGAATTCTCCAGAGCTGGCAATTTGACCAAGTCCGGAGTGGGGTGAAGCACGAACTTTTCTGAAAGTGGAGGTTCGCTGGTTTTTACATCAGTACATAGCAAGAAAGCAAGCAAGATATATTTGCGCTTTCGGAACGGGGTCACGCTTGAAGAACGGCAGACCGGCCGGAGGGTGGCTGTCACAAGTTGCGATGAGAATCTGAGCGTCATGAGCCACCTCCGGCATGGGCCTGCGCCAGAAATACCAGTTACTCCCTGGACCGCTGGCTGCTTCTGGTGCGGACACATTGCTCTGGAGCTTGCTGCCCGTCAATACCATGGCAATCACGCCTGCTGCATTTTTGGCTCACGACCTAAGCACTTGAGAGTAGAAGAGTTACAGAGGGCCTCACGCGGACTTGGCTGCATTCTTATCTACGCCGGATCCTAGTCTGTCAACGGTCCGCAAACACCAGGCCATGCGCGGGGTGTTGTAGGAGATTCCCAGGCGACCCTGGGCATCGAGCAAGATAATTCCCCCGTGCCCGCCAACGCGATCTTTAAGGTAATTCATGGCTTCGACCGCCACCCATTGTGGCATGTTTCCGGAAGCTACCCGGTCAGCGGCCCATTTCGCCAGCACCAACTTCATAATCGGCTCACCCCATCCGGTAGTGGAAACAGCAGCGCTCTGGTTGTCGGCGTAACAACCACAGCCGATCAGAGAGGAATCCCCGAGCCGCCCCGGGGCCTTGTTCAAAGTTCCGCCGGTCGACGTTGCTGCGGCAATATTACCTTCGCCATCGAGCGCAACCGCGCCGACAGTATCGTGGGAAATCGTAGGTGCGAATAGTTCCTGCGTCGCGCCCGCAGCAGCGGCCTGAAGAATACGAAGCCGTTCGATTTCTCTGGGGATGATCAGATCTTCGTTTCTGCAAAGAGGAATTCCATGCTCCTGAGCAAAGCGCTCGGCGCCTTCAGCGACAAAATACACATGCGGACTCTCGCTCAGCACCTTGCGGGCAGCACGGACGGGATTCGCAATGTGTTCCACGCAGCCGACTCCGCCGGCACGAAGCGTGGCTCCGTCCATGATGAGGGAATCAAGCTGAACCTTGCCCTCGCGATTCAGGAAGCTACCCCGGCCGGCATCAAAGGCTTCATCGTCTTCCATAACGACGACAGCCTCCTCGACCGCGTCTAACGCCGATCCGCCCTTCTCAAGCACTCGCCAACCGGCCGCGGCGGCATTCCGCACACCGTTCAGATGGGCTTCGACCATGTCGTCAGGGATCGCCCACGCGCCACCGTGGACGAGCAGAGTTGGATTATTTTTCAATCGGATCTCTCGAAGAAACTCGTCAGTTTAGCACTTCGCTGTCGATAGCTTATTCAGCCGTGTCATCCCGAATGCGCTCAAAGCGCGAGAGGGATCTAACGTCAGTTGTTCCATGGATGCAGTCTGGCATAGCCATGAATAACGTATGGGCCAGGCGCAATGTCGAACCGCACCCATGACGTTGCTAATCCTTTCGCATCGTTAGGCCCCTCTCCCGGCCTCCCCGGGAGGCCGGGTTCGGGATGACAGCGGGTTTCGCGTCATCATCTCGGGAATGCTCACGAACTCAAAGCCTTCGGATTGGTAGCGCGCAATCACACGATCTACCGCTTCCACAGTCTTCGACCGATCGGCCCCAAATGCGGCGTGCCCGCCATCGTGCAACAGGACCACATTTCCACCACGAATTTTCCCTGCAACTCTCTTTTCAATGTAGTCAGCAGACGGCGCATTCCAGTCGTACCCAGTCACGTTCCACATGACGGGTTCAAGTCCAAGCTGTCGGACGATTGGAAACGTCCCAGGCCGCCTCCCTCCCCAAGGAGGGCGGAAAAGGTTCGAATGCTCGCCGACTGCGTCAGAGATCGCGTCGCGGCATTGCAGGATTTCCTGGCGGACACGCGAGCCGGGCTGAAAAATAAGCACAGAATGCGTGAAGGTGTGATTGCCGATCACGTGACCTTGCCTGGCGATCGCTTGCGCGATATCTGGACGCTGCTTGACGTAGCATCCAATCAGAAAGAAAGTCGCTTGGACGCGGTGCTTGCTCAGGACGTCAAGCAACCGCAATGTGTGCGGATCGTTCGGCCCATCGTCAAAAGTGAGGGCGACTTGTTTTGACCCGCGCGGTAATCCGTAAAATGCGCGCCCGAACCACTGCCCGGTCGGTGCCATGGACTGGTACCCCGCAGAAATAGCGGCTGCACCAGCGGCAATAGCCAGGCCCAGCATGGTGGGATTGTAAATGCCTGGATTGACGGATTGATGAATTTACGGATTGCCGCATTTGCGACCTTCCACGATTCGAAAATCCTGAATTTCGTAAGTTCGTCAATGGTGTTAACTTCTTCCTCAATTGCACGCGGGCCGCGCTCGCGATATTCTCGAATGCGACCGTTTCTCTTCGCACTCAACATCCATGGCCAACCTCTTTGATCTGCCCCGGTACATTGCAATAGAAGGTCCCATACGAGTCGGCAAGAGCACGCTTTCGACAGTTCTCGCCGAACGGCTGAATGCCCAACGCGTGACCGATCCCGAGCAGAATTCTTTTCTCAGCGCTTTTTACAACGGCGAGCCGGGAGCGGGATTTCAAGCGCAGTTCACGTTTCTGGTCCGCCGCTTCGAGCAGCTTCATGCCTTGGACCTGGGCGCGCGTTCGCAGAAAGTCGTGGTCTCGGACTTCATCTTCGAGAAGGACAAAATCTTCGCCTGCCTCAACCTCAACGACCAGGAACTCGACACCTATAACCGCTACTACAACTATTTTCGCGAGCAACTGCCCACGCCCGACCTGGTGATTTATCTGCAGGCCACGCCCGAAGTGCTAAAAAAGCGCCTGAAAAAGAAGAACGCCCCGGCCGAAAAGGCGATCAGCGAGGAGTATCTGGAAGAAGTCGTCAAAGCTTACGAGCACTTCTTTTTTCACTATACGTCGTCCGACCTGCTGATCGTGAACACCTCGGAGATTGACTTCGTCGAGCGCAACGAAGATTTGCAGGAGCTGCTGAGAAAAGTCTCCGCGCCGATCAAGGGTACGCAGTATTTTCTGCCGCTGGGGAGCCAGGAAGCGGCTAGCGCGTGAGGGCGGTCGTCGGCTGTTGGTCATCCGGGGAACGCCAAACGCATAGAATTCACCCAGGGCATTTCTAGAAGGGTGCACCCGTGGGTGAACTTCGCCTCGGAGATCAACTGGTCCGTTACGATCGGGATGCGACCTTAGCCGCCTACGCTCAGTTGCAACATGGCGACGCGGAAAGGTGCGGATGTGCAGGCTGCCGCAATTTCATTGCGGGGCGAGAGCAAGCATTTCCGGACGCGTTCCGGACTTTCCTCGCCGAACTCGGAATTGATCCCAACAAAGAAGGCGAGGCGATTCATTATGGGCCGGTTGACGGCGATCTGGATTTTTTGCGGCGGCTGGTTCTATTTCGTCGGCGAATTGGATTGAAGTCGGCGAGAGACTCACAACAGTACAATTGCCTGGTTCGCCATCTCCCATACGGCTAGGTCCCGGCCCAGGAGAGGGCTTCCAATATTGGTTCTCTACGAGTTTTGCGCGTCCACCCGCAATCTTCGGAAGCAAGGTGGGAGCTGTCGAATTCACAACTCTAATCCCGTGGGTTCTGGATGAGCCTTATGATCCCGCGTTCGAGAGAACAATGGACAAAGCGGAAGAGATCATGGCACGGTATCGCAAAACACTTCGCGATCTGGCGAAGTGAAGGGCCCGCAGAGCTCATTTTCCGTGCCGCGGCAAGCACATAGTGGGTTAAGTCCTTCGTGTTCTACGCTTGACGGGCGCGGACGCCGGTCGCTCCACATGCGGATTAGGGCCACCGTCCGACGACTATCGACGAACGACCCACTTTACGACTACAATTCCCTTGCGGCATCTAAATAGCTGCATGCAGGCTCTATCCGCCGAGTTGCGGAGGGGCACTGGAGGACATCGTGAGTCTCACTCCGATTGGCGCTCCGCGCCAGAAAATCACTGTCGCATCCCTTCGTGAAAAGAAGCTCCACCACGAACCAATTACTTGCCTGACCGCCTACGACTATTCCGCCGCGCGGCTGGTGGATGAAGCTGGCATTGACATGGTCCTGGTTGGCGATTCGCTGGCCATGACTATGCTTGGCCACGAGAACACGCTCTCAGTCACGGTGGACGAAATGCTGCACCACGTCCGCGCCGTGCGCCGTGGAGTCAAGAACGCGCTGCTGCTTGCCGACCTGCCTTACGGGTCTTATCACGTAAGTGCGAATGAAGCTGTCCGCAATGCCACACGCTTTGTGAAGGAAGGCGGAGTTGAGGTGGCAAAAATCGAAGGCGGCGAGAAACGCGCTGACCTGATCCGCCAGATCATTGACGCCGAAATTCCTGTCGCCGGGCACATTGGCCTCACTCCACAGTCGGTGAATCGCATGGGCGGCTACAAAGTCCAAGGCAAGTCTTTGTCTGACATCGAACAACTGATGCGGGATGCGACCGCGCTCGACCGCGCCGGCGTGGCTTGCATTTTTCTGGAAGGAATTCCGCGGGAAGTGGCGGATTTGATCACCGGCGAGGTCTCTGCTCCGACTATTGGCATTGGCGCCGGCCCCGGGTGCGATGGGCAGGTGCTCGTTTTTCACGACATCCTGAACCTGACCTTCGGGCCTCCCGCAAAATTTGTGCGCCGCTACGGAGACGCAGCCGCCGAGATCACGCATGCTGTGCAGGCCTATCGGGCCGACGTGCTCTCACGGCAATATCCCGCGGACAACGAGTCGTACCATCTTTCGCCGGAGACGCGGCAGGCACTGGAAACGGTACTGGAGCGGAAGCGGGCAATGCGCGGACGGCGGCAGATTACGGCGGTGGAATAGGGGATACAAGAAGTTCCAAACCTTTTCAACATCTCGTACCTTGGCGCGTGAGCCAGTGATTCGTCGCAAGTACCCTTCGGCGCACTCAGCTGCAGAATGCGCCGTTTGGAGGAAGGCACCAATGAGGATCAGGCCATCGTTCTGAGCATTGCAACTCTTTCGAGCAGAACGGCGCCCGTCCGTCACACTCCGCCTCAGTCATCGTCTGAGTGAAATAGTGGTCTCCGTAAAGGTTGTCGCATTTTGGACAACCAAAGCACCAATACCATTGCCTCATCCAGTTGGTCCAGCGACGCTTAACTGAAAATCACAAATCTTTTGCTTCTGTAGCGAAGAGCTCTTTTACAACGCGCCAATTACGCAACGCGCTGTGTGGGTTTTGAGCAAGAATGTCTACCTCCCCAGGCTCTCTCTCGACGTGTTCAGCCCCGCAATCAGATCGCAGAATTCGGCGTGTGTAGAAGACTTCGTAACGCGAGCGACAGGACGGTTTCCAGCATTCGACGGTGCAAACCACGAGCTGCACTTGGCTAACCGTATAGTTTCTTTGTTCACAAAAACGAATCCGACGCTCTAAGCGGGCTGCGACGAAGTCACGTAAACTCAGCGTCTTGTGATCGACGATGACATTGAATCCAGAATCTGCCAGAGAAAGCCTGAATATAGGTAGGTCTCGTTCAGCGGTAAGCCGCTCCAGTTGATCGGGGTCGGCTCGCTGGCCTATTGGAGAAGGTAACTTCCTGAAGAGCCAGTAGCACTTGACATCGGGGCCGTATGCCGCATGACGCTCTCTCGTCCCTTCAAGCGACTGTCCTTGACCACTGGATCTCGAAAGCGACGCGATGGCGCCCTCGCATCGCGTAAACATCGGCTCGCCAGTTGTCTCCGGCGAATTCGGAAAGAGCATCCCGTCCGAGCTCGTCACAGACCCGCACTGTCTCGGCCTTAGCTGTAAGGTGCTCCGCGGATTCCCCTTCAGCACCGCAATGGCTGCCTGGCGAGTGAGCAAAGTGTCGCGTCCCAAGCCGACTGGTGCGTCGGTAGGCCGGCGCGTCACAACAGGGCATCCGAAGCTGTCGTGATCCCTTCAGGGCCTGCCATTGTGTTTCAGATAGAAGCGCCGCGTTTAGTGAACACCCATCGAGTTGCGCACGCAGAGGCATTTTGCGGCAAATTACCGAGTTTTTCAGCGACCTGGCTAGTCCGTCAGTCCACTCGGGATTCTATTCACGTTCGGCTTCGGCACGCCGCTCAGTGATCAGCTCACCGACGAGAGATGCCCCAGGCTCCACGTATTGACGCACGCGGCGCTGTGCTCGTGCGATACGGCTCTTCAGCGTGGTTATGCGCAATTCGTCGTTTTCAATACAAACTATGACCTGATCGCCACCGCTGATATTCAGAGCCTTCAGAAAAGGCCTCGGTATAGTTATTCCGCCTTTCTTGTCCACCAAGACGCGTGCTTCTCTGTTTTTTTTGTGTTTTCGCCATAACCCTTTTTCACATTATCGGACATTCGGAGCTCTGCATGAGGGCGAGTAACGGGCGAGGATACCCGTCGCTCCACGGTCGAGACTTAGTGCTTCAGCCCCAACGCTTGCAGTGTCACATCGTCTGGCGTGTTCGGGCCTCCCTTCGGGCCGGTGACTACGCCGAAACCACGGCCGTCGTCTCCGCCACCGTAGTCCCACATGTTCCAGCCGATGCCGTCACGCTCAAGCGTCGAGCGTACGTCATGCAGCCAGCGCGCGCGGTCCTGCGGCTCGGAGTATCTGCGGAAGACTCCGAACTCATTGCAGGTAAGTGGCACGTTCCAGTGCTTGGCCCATTCAGCAGCCTGGCCAATCTCAACTGAAATACGGTGCGCATCCCAGTGGTCCAGTCCGTAGCGCAGCACGATGAGGCGGTTCAGCGGATCTGGCTCCGAAGCCGCGACTTTCTGCGCTGTTTCCATGCTCGCCGGATAGGCCAGATTGCTCTCAAAATGCCAGTAGTTCACTCCCCAAGTCGCTCCCTGGTGGGTAAAGACATGCGGGTCGTAGAAATGGAAGTTATAGATGACGTTGGGATCGGGGAGCGGGGTCAAAGCCACAAGGTCCTCAACGTCAGACCAATTGGCCCCGGCAGCAATAATCGTGTGCTGCGGTGCTCCCTCGCGAATCGCCGCCGCAAGTTTCGCCTGCACTCCAGCCCAGCGATAGCGGTCACGGAATTCCGGTTCGTTCAGCACTTCGAAGAAAACCATCTCCGGGTCGAGGTTGGAGTAGTGCCGCGCCACCGCTCGCCAATAGTCGGAAAATTGTTCGACGAAATCATCATGCTGCACAAGGCGCTGCTTGAACTCGCTTTCCGGATGCATGTCAATGATGACGGCGAGACCGTGGTCGAGAATCATCTTTATGGCGGCATCGAGATAGCCGAGATACTCCGGCGGAAGCTGGTCAGCCTGATTGTGGCGCATCATAGGCTCGGGATTAACGCTCAGCCGAACATGGTCAAAGCCCATGGACTTGATCAGCGCGATATCGTCGGTCGTGACCCAAGTCTCGAGATGCTCTTTGGTGTAGCCCTTGGGATCGTAAACCTGCGCGAACCACTCACTTAGACTAATGCCGTGGCGAAGGTGCGCGGAGCGCCGCTGGGCGAGAGAAGCACTGGTTTGGGCGAAACAGGAGGAAGAGGCAAGGATCACAATCAGCAAGACCATTTTGCGCATAAGGGGATGAGTTTATTTCATCTGTGCTCTTCCTTTGTGTCCTCTGTGGTTAGAAAACCCCTTAACCACAGAGGCCACAGAGGCCAGCACTATTACGTTCAGCTCAAGATCGGCAGCGCACGTATCCGCTTCTTGCTTGCGGAATAAATCGCATTGCACAGCGCGGGCGCGAGTGGCGGCACTGGAGGCTCTCCAGCTCCGGTTGGCGGCTCTGTGCTGGGCACAAAATAGGCTTCGACCACCGGAGCCTCGTTCATGCGGATCGGCTGGTAGTCGTCGAAGTTGCCTTGCACCACGCGGCCTTTGTCGATTGTGATCTGTGCTCGTAGTGCATTGGTCAGCGCGTAAATCACTCCACCCTGAATTTGCTGTTCGAGAATGTTCGGGTTTACAACGGTGCCGCAATCGAGCGCTGAAACGACGCGCTGGACGCGCGGTTCGCCCTTCTCCATTGAAATCTCGACTACCTCTGCGGCGTAGGAGTTGAAAGATCCGAAGCAGGCAATCCCGCGATATCGTCCTGCCGGCAGCGGCTTGCTCCAGCCCGCTTTTTCGGCAGCGAGTTGCAGCACTCCACGCATGCGCGCTGTCGACCAGGTGGAACCACCACACTTGACCTCCTCGTCTTTCGCCAGGAGATGAAGCCGATACTCGAGTGGATCTTTTCTTGCAGCCGCAGCCAATTCGTCCAGGAAGCTCTCACTGGCAAAACCCGTCTGCAGGGCGTACACCGATCGCATCCATCCCAGCGGCACTGGAGTCTCCGTGATTATCGACTCGAGCGAGAGGTTCGGGACCAGGTAGATCAGAGGGCCCTGATCGGCGAGGTCGGGGTCTGCTCCATGGGTCAGTTGCGAGCCCTTCTGGCCATTGATGGATGGCGTAATGATGCGATGAGTAATCGCCAGCGGCCATCCGTCCTCATCCAGGGTGGCACTTAACTTGTGCAGACTGAGCGGACGATAGGTGGAGCAACGCATGTCGTCTTCGCGTGTCCAGACAACTTTCACCGGCGCATGGATGGCCTTTGACACCAACGCAGCCTCGACGGCGTAATCGTACTCGAGCCGCCTGCCGAAGCCCCCGCCCAGCAGCGTGATGTTCACTTTTACCTTCTCGGGCTTCAGTCCCAGGACCTGCGCAACGTTGTCGCGGCAGTCTTGCGGAACTTGCGTAGGCGACCAGATCTCACATTCGGTCCCGCGGAAGTGTGCGGTGGTATTGCCTGGCTCCATGGGAGCATGGGCCATGAAAGGAAGCTGATAGCTGGCCTCAATCTTGCGTCCGGAAACTTTCGACACATCGCCAACGGTGAAAAACTTCACCGCCTTGCGGTCATCGGCGTTCTGCAGGGAATCGAGGATCGCCGTTGAGTTCAGGTTCTTGTTCGGGCCCTCGTCCCACGTAATCTTCAGCGCGCGGCGGGCCTTGATTGCGTTCCACGTGCTGTCAGCGACCACAGCCACCGCCGAGTCGCTGATTTTTCCAACCAAGCTTACGCCTGGCACTTGCTGAGCTGCGGTTGCGTCGAAGCCCGCAACCTTTCCGCCGATTGACTCGCAGCGCGCGAGTGCAGCGTACTGCATTCCGGGAACACGGAAATCCATCCCATAGATGGCCGAGCCATTTACCTTGGAGGGAGTATCCAAGCGTGGAATGGGCCTTCCGACGATTTTGTAGGCCCCGTGCTTCAGCGGCGGATTGTCGGGGACAGGAAGTTTCCCAGCCTTCGTGGCCAGCGCACCATAACTGAGCTTGTGGCTCGAGGTGGAATGCATGACGAAGCTGCTTGCTGCCTTGCAGCTTGCAGGCGCCACCGACCATTCCTGCGCGGCAGCACTGATCAGCATTTCGCGCGCTTGCGCGCCCGCTTTGCGCATCGGGTCCCAGGTGGTGCGGACACTCGCGCTTCCGCCCGTTCCCTGGTCACCGAAGAGCGTACTCGCGCCCGCCTGCTCGATCGTGATTTGCTTCCAATCGGCTTCAAGCTCCTCAGCAAGGATCATGGGTAGCGAGGTCCACACTCCCTGGCCCATCTCCGAGCGAGCTACAACGATAGTGATTTTGCCATCGGGCGTAATCGTCAGATACGCATTCGGCGAGAACGCGGCCTCGGCTTCAGCATGGGCGCGTGATGGCAGGTAAAACCCAATTGCCACTCCAGCTCCGGCAGCAGCCGAGGTCCCCAAGAATGCCCGGCGCGAAAGGGAACTCACTTTGCACCTCCCGCGTTGGAGGCGCGGCGGATCGCGCGGCGGATGCGATCGTAGGTACCGCAGCGGCAAATGTTGCCGGACATGTACTCGGTGATTTCGTCGTCTGAGGGATGCGGTGTCTTTGCCAGAAGCGACGCAGCCGCCATGATCTGTCCGCTCTGGCAGTATCCGCATTGCGGAACATCTTCGGCGATCCACGCTTGCTGCAGTGGATGCAACCCGTTCGCTCCGAGTCCCTCGATGGTTTTGATGTTCTTGCCCGCGGCCTGCGAGACCTGCATAGTACACGAGCGGGTCAGCGCGCCATCGACGTGAACGCCGCACGCTCCGCAAAGGCCTGCGCCACAACCGAACTTCGTGCCGGTCAGTTGCAGAGTGTCACGCAACACCCAGAGCAAGGGAGTGTCTGGAGAAACATCTACTGTTTTCTGGTTGCCGTTTACGTGCAGAGTGAAAGTTGCCATTAGCGAAGTTTAGAAGCCGGAAACATCCTAGCGCAAATGAAGAAAAAGGAAAATCGCGGCCAGCGGATCCGCGAGATGCGGAAGACTACTTCATTTCCTGCAGCTTCGTTGACGCCAACTGTGCTGCCTCGGTCTGTGGAGCTTCCTTTTGGACTTGCTCGTACAGCTTCTTGGCATCCGGGGTCATTCCGGCTGCCTGATAGGTTTCTGCGAGTTCGATTTCCGCTGCAGATTTACCTACTGTTCGTGTCGGCTTGTCCATAAGCTGCTTGTAGAGATCGACCGCATCTTTGGTACGGTTGGTATTGCGATAAACGGAAGCCAGAGCAAGTTTCGCCAACGCAGAGAGGTCCTGGTTGTAGTAACCAGCAACGCTCTTCAACTCGCGTTCCGCCGCGGCATTGTCCCCGAGGCTGGCTGCGGTCACTCCCAAGAAATAGCGGGAGAGATCGGCAGCGTGAGTGTGCGGATACTTGTCCACTACGGCTTGGAACTGCTTGTGAGCTTCGGTGGCCCGTTCCTTGGACGAAGCAAAACTCTGATAGTCGGGCTGCGCCGGCATTCCAGCGGGACGCACGGGCGTGTCCAGCGCTTCGACGGCTTTGCCGAAATCAACACTGGCTTTGTCATCCTGCCGCTCAAGGTAGTACCAGCTTCCAAGGGCCGCTGCGACGACGACCACTAACACGGCGGCCACCACGATCAACTTGTTCTGGTGCTCAACCGTCCAGTGAACGGTGTTCTCGGCAACCTGAATTGTGGCGCCTCTGAATCTGTCTTGCTTGAGTTGGCGACGGGCTTCTGCGCGCACAAACTTCCCTTCTACGTGGAGAGGATTGCGAACTCCCAGTTTATCAGCGGGAAATCAGGAGCGTCAAAGAAAGCAACTACTTGGAAGCTTCCTCGAGGATCCCTTGCTCGAGCTTTTCCTGGCACTCGATGCAATGCCGCGTCCAGGGCACGGCTTCCAGACGCTTGGGGTTAATTTCTCGGCCGCAGGAGATGCATTCGCCGAAATTGCCTTCGCGGATGCGCGCCAGAGCGGCTTCCACCATCTGCAGGAGCTGGCGGTCATTGTTGCTCTGGTGAAATAGAAATTCCTTGTTGTAAGAACTCGCGGCCTTGTCGGCGATGTCCTGCGCCGTGTCCTCGTCGGCGCTTCGGCCATCCTGCTGAGTGCGCGAAACCATGCGCCGCAGATCCTGCTGCCGCGTCTCTAACCGCTTCTTGAAAGATTCTAACTTCTTCTTATCCATCTGCTCGCTTCCAGATTGCCGCCCGCTACTCTGGACCCTTGGGGCACCAAAGTCAAACGGGAATCATATGCGTCTAAAATAAGATGCGTCAACTGGCATTCAGGGTTCAGGAAGGCAGGATCTTGGGTTTAGGCGCTATTTTTCGACCGGTGCCGTCCCTGACGGGACTCGGTCGGTTCCGCCTCATCTTCCCGGCACTTCCGTGCCGGGCTGTCATATGCCGCCGCCTCGCGGCTCGATCATGGGTGCATTCTAGTTTCTGTCTCTGCGCAGAGTTGCGACACAATTTGCCCGGCTTTCGTTCCACAAAATCGATCTCTGGATTCTGATTTCTAATTCTGAGAGTAAAGGCCAAAGGTCTGACGCTATTTTTCCAGCGGCTCGGTCGTGCTGGCGAGCGCATATCCCATGACCGCCATACAAGCCGCATTTTCGCGCAACTCTTGAGGGACAACCTTATCCAGCGTGTCGGCTGCGGTGTGATGGTAGCTGAAATAAGTCAGGCCGTTTTGCCAGAGACCAATTGCCGGAACACCCTTGTCCGCGAACGGTTCAATATCGGTTTCCGGCGAGCTTGGCACGAGTTCAAGCAAATTGGCACCAAACGGGCTGAGTGCGTCCTGGACCGGCGAAAGCTGCTTTTGCGCCGCTACACTCATCTTCGCGTGGAAGCCCAGCGGATGTTCAGCGCCCAGGTCGCTCTCAATGGCAGCCACGTGATTTCCGATCTCGGAAGCATGCTGCTTAACGTAAGCGTCTCGCCCGGTAGCGCCCATTTCTTCATTCATCCAGGCGATCACGCGAATCGTGCGCTTGGGATGCAAGTGCAGGCGCTGAATGATTTCTGCCGTCTCCATGGCGACGACTACCCCAGCGCCATCATCAATGGCTCCCGTTCCCAAGTCCCACGAGTCCAGGTGTCCGGATACCATTACTACCTGCTCTGGATGTTCTAAGCCTTTCAGGTCCGCGACGACGTTGTAACTCTGCACTTCAGGGCCCTGATGAGTTGGCAGGGTCAGATGAATGCGGACCGTGCCATGTGATGACAGGCGCGCGATCAGGTCAGCATCTTCTGCGGTCACGGCGCCGGCCGGGATGTGAGCGTCTTCTGAGCTCCAGCCGGTGTGGGGCAGGCGGTATTCTGCATTTCCAACCGAGCGCACAAGAGAAGCCACGGCCCCGAGTTCAGCGGCTGCCAATGCGCCCGCAGCTCGATACCGGACCGCCTCGCCGTAAGCTGAGCCAGCGCGTCCGGCGACGTTTTTGCGCTTGTCGTAGAAAACCTCGAACAAGACAATTTTGCCGGCGACCTTGTCTTTCCCTGCAGCCTTGAGTTCATCGAAATCGTGGACCACTATCACATCGGCCGTGACCCCACCCTCAGGAGTCGGCGCGTTACCGTACAAAGCGGTAACTACGATTTTCTGCGTGGTCCCTGGAACCTGACCTGGGTATTGGATCAACTCGGCGGAATCGTTCCCGCGGATAAACCGCCGCACCATCACCGGCTCGAGATGTACGTCGAGTCCGAGCTTGCGCAATTGGTCCGCGACGTAATTGACGGCAGCCTCTGCCTGAGGCGAGCCTTGTGGGCGTGGACCAATGCTATCGGTCAAATGCTCGAGTTGCTGGTAAGCGTAATCGTCCTGGAGCGCGGCATCGCGGATCCGCGCTAGCTCACTCCTAAGCTGGGGCGGGAAGGCGCGCGTCGCAGCCTCGGACTCTTGCGGCAAAGAAGCCCACGATTGCGGTTTTTGTCCATAGGACAGAGAAGGAATTGAAAGCAGTAAGAAGAATAAAGCGGACCTGGAACGCATTGCCTACCTCGCATCAGCAAGTTCTGGTTCTGATTTCTAAGGTAACATCAAGAACACCGCGTGTGCGCTTTCCTCTCAATTCGCCGGTTCTTTCACAACGACGGCCGAACCGGAATCTTGGCCGCACTCGGGCTGCTGGGAACTCTTTCGGCACAGCAAACCCCGCCGCCCGCAGAAGCTACACAGCCGAGCTCGCCGGAATCCGGGTACATGCGCGTGTTGTTGCGCCCGACGCATCCGCCGGTTTTTGATGCTCAGCATCGCCCCATAACTGCCGGGGGCTTTGTGGAGGGCGCGCCGGTGATATTTGAAGACATTACTCACCGAGCTGGAGTCGATAAGTTCCACCATGGTTCCGGCACTCCAGAGAAGAGCACCATCATTGAGGTTCCGGGATCAGGCGTCGCCCTTCTCGACTATGACAACGATGGCTGGTTGGATATCTATCTGCTGAACGGCTCCACGCTGGCCGCGCTCAAGGGCAAAGAGCCGCCGCCTCGGGCCATGCTGCTGCACAACAATCATGATGGCACTTTTACCGATGTCACCGACAAGGCCGGCGTGGCCAATGAACGTTGGGGATTTGGCGTCGCGGTCGGTGACTACGACAATGATGGCTGGCCTGATATTTACGTCGCCAACTTCGGCAAGAGCCGCCTCTATCACAATAATCACAACGGAACTTTCACAGACGTCGCTGAGAAAGCAGGCGTGGCCCTCGATGGCTGGTATGCCGGTCCGAGTTGGGGAGACTACGATCACGACGGCCGCCTCGATCTGTTTGTGCCCGGCTACGCGAAGTTCGATCCCGACAATCCCCAGAGCTGCAATTTCCAGGGGACCAAGGTTTCGTGTGGTCCGATGGGGTTGGCGGGCGAGCAGGACCACCTCTTCCACAACAACGGCGACGGAACATTTACCGATGTCAGCGTCAAAGCGGGCGTTTCCGATCCCAAGGGGTATTACGGGTTTGCTTCGACGTTTGTCGACGTTGACGAGGACGGCTGGGTGGACTTGCTGGTGGCCAACGACTCTCGCCCGAACTACTTCTACCGGAACCGTCACGACGGCACATTCGAGGACGCCAGCTATCTCTCCGGATTTGCCCTGACCGAAGACGGCCGCGTAATGGCGTCGATGGGCATAGCTGTCGGCGATTACAACCGCGACGGGAAAGTGGACTTTTACATTTCGAATTTTGCGGACGATTACAACGTCTTGTTTCGTAACGAAGGAAATGGCGTTTTTTCCGAAGTCACGTATCAGGCGGGGCTGGTTGAATCTACGATACCGTTTCTCGGGTGGGGGACAGGCTTTCTGGATTTTGACAATGATGGCTTGCTTGATCTGTTTGTCGCTAATGGCCATGTTTTTCCGATCATCGACAAACAGAACTGGGGAACCACTAGGGCGCAGCGACCGCAATTGTGGGCGCAGCGACCGCAATTGTTCCGCAACCTCGATGGGGTGAAGTTCCAGGAAGTCCCTCCGGCTCCGGGCAGCGGGCTGGCTGCTGTGATTCCAGCCCGGGGAGCGGCTTTCGGAGACTTGTTTAACGACGGCAACATCGATGTAGTGATTAACAACCTCGACTCCGCGCCCACTCTGCTGCGCAATGTGGTGAAAAACGGAAATCATTGGGTGACGCTGAAGCTGATCGGCGGGCCGAAGAGCCCACGGGACGCAATTGGCGCTAAAGTCTTTCTGACGGCAGGAGGAGCACGCCAGCGGGCCGATGTTTTCAGTGGCGGAAGTTACGGGTCGAACTCCGATCCGCGCGTGCATTTCGGCCTGGGTTCAACAACGAAGGTGGACAAGGTTGAAATTTATTGGCCAAGCGGAACGAAACAGGAGGTCACGCTGCCCCGAGTTGATCAGATCTTCTTCGTGGATGAGGTCAAGGGTTTGAAGTAATGCTTTCTTCAGATGCAAAAAAGTGGCCCCATTTCTGGGGCCACAATTCAAAAGAGGCGCTTAGGCGGGCAACTCAGGAATGGCGATTGAAGGTGCCGTTCCCGCTGAAGAAACGGCATGGGTCGTTGGGTCGAGAACAATGAAACAAAAGGATCGAGCTCACAGGTCGTACGGCCTCTTTTCTTGACTCTGAAATTGCACTTCCCCGGCCAAATCCTTCAGCCCAGTGCCGTAGGTCTCTTCTGGATTCTAAGCAATTGTCAATAAAGGGTTTGTTGAAGATTGCGCATTGCTTAGTGCGCACTTGCATTGCCTCCTGAAGCTGCAGAATTCTGCACATTGGGTGCACCGGGTCTGGTGTTTAGGGAACTTTCCCCGGCGTACACCCGTCTTAGTAATCACGGCAGCTCTGTTAAGCTCGGAGCCACTAGATTTTTCGGGAGGCTTGAATGCGCCCCTTGTCTGTCGTTGCTTTAGCCCTTCTTCTGTTGTCAGTCTCATCTTTTGTCAAGGCACAAACGGTAGCATCTTCGCAGACGTTGCCTCCCCAGACCGCGCGGCAGGCCCTGATTGAGATGTTCTTTGGCACGGCCGCGAACCACTTGGAAAAACATCTTCCCGAGGTCACCCGGAAGAGTCTTCAGAAACTCGGAAGCGCGAACGGTCAGAGCTTCCTCAGTGAGTTCTCGATGTTTGCAAGTCAGGCCAAAGCGAGCGGCACTGCATTTCAGACCTTCGAAACCGGGCCAACCCTTGTGAGTGCGGAAGATCCACGTGACGGAAGCGGTGAAAAAGTCGAAATCACCATGGAACGGGATGATCTTGTCGGCGATGAAGACCAGATCGAACTCGCCCTACACATGACCCGTGGCGGCAAGGAAGATAGGCCTTTGCCCTTCATACCGCGGTTCACGTTTTCCATGAAGATGGAATCGGAAGTCTGGCGCTTGAATGAAATCAGTGTGACGGTTCGGTTGCCGCTTGCCGATCCGGATTTCCTGAAGAGCATTGAAGATCGGCAGCGAACGCAGAATGAGCAGATGACGATCTGGTCTCTGCGAACGGTGGTTGCCGCTGAAAAATCTTATCAGTCCGCGCAGGGAAGTTTTGCCTGTACGCTTTCTAAATTGAGAGGCTCTAGCAAACCGGGGATCAACGCGGCTTATTTCGACCCCGAACTTGCCGCCGGGAAAAAGAACGGTTACATCTACGCTATTTCAGGATGCGATTCTTCTCACTACAAGATTGTTGCTGAACCTGCGGTACCCGATTCCGGACAACGGGCATTTTGCTCAGACGAAAATGGGGCGGTTCGAGCCTCTGCTGACGGAAAGGCGACTACTTGTCTGAGCCGCGGAGAAGCCGTAACCGATGACAAGGGCGTGGGGGCTGCCGGAGCTGTGGGGGTTATGGTACCCCATGACTAAAGCCTGATAAGACAGTCGCGTTTGAATTGAAATCAGATCAAGGCACATCGTTCTGGAGCTTTCGCCGCATCCTACTTTCTTGAATTCCAGTATTTCTGGTAAACCAAAACTGTACCGGAGGAACAACTGTGGGCGGTCGCGTCGGGCTTTCAGCGTTATGTTTGGGCATCATCGTGTCGGTCTCGACGGGATGCGGCAGCAGCGGGAGTAGTAGCAGCACCGCGCAGCTGCGTTTCTTTCAAGCCTCTCCGGACTCTCCTCACGTCAATGTCCTGGTGGATTGAGCCTCGGTGGCCACCAACCTCGGGTATGGTAATGACACAGGCTATATTTCCGTGAAGAGCGGCTCACGACATATTCAGATCGTTCCGCTCAGTGGTTCATCGCCCATTCTGGACGAATCGCTTTCAATCAGCTCAGGTGCGAACCAGACTCTGCTTCTCACCGGTCCTGCATCCAGCATTAAGCCGGTTGTGCTCACTGATGGCGGGACCACGGTGACAACCGGCGATAGATACGTGCGCGTGGTCAATGCTTCGAGCACCATGGGCCCTGCCGATGTATACACTGTTGTTGCAGGAACTAGCATCGCGGGAGCTCAGCCGGTCACCGGCAGCACGCCACTGGCCTTCGACAAAGGCACGAAATATCAGTTGATCGCGGCTGGAAATTACGAAGTATTTATGACCGCGCCCGGTACTACGAACGCGTTCCTGAGCACCGGGCCCATTGACCTGAGTGCAAGCGCGAACCAGACAATCGTGGCCCTCGACGATGCCTCAGGAGGATTCGCTTACGCGCGACTTACGGACCAATAACTTCATGAGCCGCGAAACGGCTGATTTCACGGCTCCGTGAGTTGAGCAGCAGCGCGCTTCGCCAATCGCTTCGTCACTAGCCAGATCACCAGCGCCACTACCGCCGCGATCACTATCCAGTGGAAATGGTGGCTGAAGAATCTGCGCAGAGTGTTCACAACCCCTGGGCCAAATTGCAAGACTAGGATTCCAAGCAGCAGAAAGCGCACCGTACGTCCGAGGAAAATTGCCAACAGGAAGTGTCCGATACTCATCTCGGCCACGGCGGCTCCGAGCGCGAATAGTTTGAAGGGCGTGGGCGGAGGCAGCATGGCGGGAAACATCAGGCTCCAAAAAGGGTGCTTGTCAAACGCGGCGTGCATTTTCTCAAACCGCGCGGCCGAGACCCGCTTTCGCAGCAACTCCTCGCCTCCTGCGTATCCGATCGCGTAAATTACCAGACTGCCCAGCGCTGATCCTGTCGCTGCCATCAATACGTAGAGAAGGAAGCGCTTATGGTCCTGGGCGACGTAGCCTCCGACGACCACGTCCATCGGAAGACCTACGGCTGCTCCATCAAGGGCGGCGACTGCAAAGACTCCCCAGGCCCCAAGCGGCTGCAGGATTGCCCACAAAAACGCCGTGTAGCGGGAAAGAATGTGTTTGAGGGTCGTCTTCATCCCAAAGTCATTTCACAACGAAGACACGGAGGCACCGAGAAATTCAAAGGGCTAGCTCTGTGCAGTGAAATTGTGCCCGAGCGCCGTAATTCAGAGTTTACGTGAAGCTCGGCGTTAGTTGGCCATGTGTTCGGTTTTTCCGGCCAGTATCTGGATGGCATGCGGCAGGACGTCAATCACTGACTGGAGGGCTTCGACGGCGCCGGATGGACTCCCGGGAAGATTCAGGACCAAAGATGTCCCGCAAACTCCGCAAACTCCCCGGCTCAATAGGGCAAAGGGAGTCTTTTTCTCACCTTCGCGACGCATCCGCTCGGCCACGCCCTCCAGCATTCTCCCGCAAACCGAACGTGTAGCTTCGGGAGTCACGTCGCGCGCCGAAATGCCAGTTCCGCCAGTGGTCACAACCAGCCGGGCCTTCCGGGCGAGCTCTACGATCGCCTTCTGGATTCCTCCATGGTCATCCGCCACCACTCTGGTTTCGGTGATTGCGAAATGGTGTTCCTGCAGGGTACGGGCCACGGCCGGCCCGGACAGATCATTGCGCTCGCCGCGCGCACAAGAATCGCTGACTGTGAGAACTGCGGCTCGAAAAGTCTCAGGAGTCGAGGAGGACATCCTCTTCCTCCTCACTCTGGCCACCGCTGTCACGCCGGGACTCGTCCAGCAGTCGCAGCCCTTCCATGAGCAGGCCTTGGGTATTCAATGTGGTGGACTGCTGCTTGGTTTTGCCGTCGAAGTTGATCTGGAAGTTGCCCCCTGTCCAACGCAGGACTTTGAACACTGCGGCATCGCCCGCCAGAGAACCGTAAACAGCGTGAGTCACCTGCCCCTCACTGAAGTACATCTCACATTTGTCGTCGTCTTTAGTAAGCGTGAGCAGGCAGCTCTTGCGTCCCATTTCGAGCGACTGCACTAGATCAATCACGTTCATCTGCGCCAGACTGCCCCGCAAGACTCCATCCGAAGATGCCGACTTCGCCATCTTCTCGAGCGCAATTCGATCAATCAAGCGCTTGATTCGTTGGGTGGCTTCTTTTAGGAAGAAGGGTTTTTCGACAAAGTCATCTGCAGTGTGTTCCTGCATCGATAGTTTCTCGGAAATATCGGATTTGGTTGCCAGCAGGATGACGGCGATCCCCGAAGTGGTGGATCTGCTCCTGAGTTTTTCGACGAGTTGGCGTCCGTCCATGCCGGGCATACGGTAGTCGCTGACCAGCAAATCTGGCGCTTCATCCACGGCTTTCAGCAGCGCATCGGCACTATCGCCTGCAGTAGTCACCTTGGCCAGAGGAGTGAGCGCGTCGCGCAGCATGGCCAACACCATCGGGTTGTCATCCACCAGCAGGACTTTGACGTTACTCTGCATGTGACTTCTTGCGAATGTAGTCGCCGCTCTTGCCACCCGATTTGCGCTGGAGCACAACTTCGCGAATCTCGATGCCCTTGTCGAGCGCCTTGCACATGTCGTACACCGTTAGCGCCGCAACACTGGCGGCAACTAGCGCTTCCATCTCGACGCCGGTTTCAGCGGTCGTTCTTACGCTTGAGGAAATCGCAACTCCATTCTCGCATTGCCGCAATTCGACATCAATGTGCGAGAGCGGCAGGGGATGGCAGAGCGGAATCAATTCCGCGGTTTTTTTGGCGGCCATGATTCCTGCCAACCTCGCGATCTCCAGCGGATTTCCCTTGGGACTGTTGTCCAGCGACTTGAGCACCGCCGGCGCCATCACGACCATAGCGCTGGCCTCGGCCTCGCGCACGGTCGCGGATTTGCCGGAAACGTCTACCATGCGCGCGCGGCCGGACTGGTCGTAGTGAGAAAGCTTGCGTGGCAATTCGATCACCCGGAGAGAGTCAATCTTAGCAGCACGGCGCATCGCCTTGCGCACCCGCTCACCGAAGCAGCACCGGCACCAACTCTCCGGCCTCAATCCGCTCACGGTCTGGAGGCACAACGACAAAACAGTTGGCCCGCGCAACCGCCCCGATGTCTCCGGAACCCTGCCAGCGAACTAGTTCCACTTCTACCTGCTCAAATTCGCCCGAAAGAGTGGCGGGCAGAAAACGTTTCAACCCAGTCTTCGAGCGAATCTCGCGTTTCAACCTCGCATGGACAAAAACCAGTTTCCGCGGAGTCATTCCGGCCAACGCTTCCAGGATGGGCTTGGCGAACAGTTCAAAGGTGACCATGGTGGAAATTGGATTTCCAGGGAGGCCGAAAAAGTACCTGTAATTCTCAGCCGCTGAAGCGCCTTCGGGGACATGGGCGCCCACGCCACATGCGACTCGTCCGAATACGATCGGCCTGCCTGGTTGTATTTGTGCTCCGGTGAAGAAAAATTCGGCTCCCATTTCCGTGAGCACCTGCTCTACCAGATCATATTTCCCCATGGAGACGCCACCGGCAATCAAGAGAAAATCTGCATCGAGGCCTTCGGTCAGCAACTCACGCAGTCGTCCTGGTTGGTCGGGAGCGATGGGCAGCAGAACGGGAATGCCGCCGGCGGCTTGAATCTGAGCTCCCAGTGAATAGCTATTCGAGTTGCGAATCTGATTCGGCCCAGGCGGAACGTCCACATCCACCACTTCGTCGCCGGTAGAAAGCACCGCGGCCCGCGGCTTGGCATGTACTATCAGGCGAGAGCGACCTACCGAGGCCGCAACAGCAATCTCGGCATAACTCAGGCGCGTCCCAGGAAAAAGTAGCTTGTCACCCTGCCGAGCTTCCGCCCCGGCTGGAACAATGTTTTCACCGACAGAAACACTCCTTCGGACCTCCACACGGTCTCCCACGCGCGACGTGTGTTCGATCATGACCACGGCATCTGCTTCGATCGGGGCAGCCGCGCCGGTCATGATCGCAACAGCTTGTCCAGCAGTGATGTGTGGGATTTGCGCAGCGCCGGCCTTTATCTCCCCAACAACTTCCAATATTGCAGGCAGGTTTTCCAAGTCTCTCGCGCACACTGCATATCCGTCGCGGGTCGCCCTCGCAAATGGAGGGTAGTCGCGATCAGCTTGAATAGGCTCGGCCAGGATCCGCCCGGCAGCGTCCAAAAGTCCCAAGAGTTCTCTGCCGTTAGGCCGCAAGCGCGACGCGTGGCCCTCCACAACGCCGCGCGCTTCTTCGAAGCTGAGAATGCTTGCTGGCTCCGGTTGGGCTGCCATGCGGAAATGATAGGAGGGAAATAAGGGAAAAGCGAATATGACGCGGAACTACTTCCCAGGGACAGCCAGTTTCTTCTCCAGCTCACGCGCGTCAGTAGCATGCGCCAGAGCGATCTCTGGGCTCACGATGCCCGCTCGCACTAACCGCTCGATTTCGGCGTCAAAGCTGATTAGGTCAGACTGGCTGGACTCTCTGTATGTGTGAGAACTGGCCTCGTTCGTCTCCAGTAATTGTTCCAGCGCGCCCGATCCAGACTTCAGTATTTCGAATACCGCAACTCGTCCGCCGTCTTGCTTGCGGGGAATCAGGCGCTGTGAAATGACGTAACGCAGCATTCTGGCGAGCCTCTCACGAGTCGCTGGCTGTTCCGCCGCGGAGAACGCTCCTACAAACCGCCCTACTGTCTGTTGCGCGTCAAGGGTATTCAGGGTCGAGAGCACCAGATGTCCCGTTTCGGCGGCTTCGAGCGCCAGCTCCATTGTTTCCTGGTCCTTGAGTTCTCCCACCACAATCACATTCGGGGCCTGGCGCAGAGCAGCCCGCAAGGCATGAGAAACGCTGGGTGTGTCGCTGTGAAGCTCGCGCTGATGGACTGTGGCACGCTTGTGATTATGTAGAAATTCGATCGGATCTTCGATTGTGATGATGTGGCAGGTTTCTGTCGCATTGATGTGGTCGAGAAGCGCCGCGAGGGTAGACGATTTGCCTGACCCTCGCGGACCGGTCACCAGCACCATCCCGTCGCGGAGAGCGCCAATGTCCCGCAATAGTTCGGGGAGGCCGAGCGCCTTAAAATCCGGGATACCCGTCGGAATCACACGCATTACGATTGCGCAACTGCCCCTCTGGATGAAAACGTTGACCCGGAATCGCGCCACTCCCGGCAGGGCATAAGAAATATCACAGTAACCTTGCTCGCGCAGCATACTGATTGCTGCCTTGTTATTGCCGATCAGGTCAGAAGCTACGCGACGAGTGTCGTCGGCATTCAGTGAGCGAAGCCCCGACATTTCTACCGGAATAAATTCCCCATTCACTTGTACCTGGAGCTTTCGGCCGGGAGAAAAAATCAGGTCGCTCACCCGCGGATTTGCCCGCAGCATGGCGGTCAGCAAATCGTCGGTCCCTGCGCTCCCGGAAATCGGATCGAGCGAGACTTGGATCGGAGCTGTGCCGGTTGCGGCCATTTCGCGCCTGAGGCTGAATGAGGCAGTCTAGGATTCAGCTCCACTTTAACGAACTTAGTTCCGCGGTTCTAGGAAGAACAGCTTGTTCATAGACCTTCGTAACCGGCGCTCGTTCTCATGAGCTTTTCGAGCTACAAAACTAAAAGGGCGGCCGGAGCCGCCCCGCAAGAGACTGCCCAGTGTTACTTCTTCTTGGGAGGAGTCTTTTTGCCGTAGCTGGTTTCCACGCTCGCGTTCAGCGCAGTCAACATGGCTTTCGCCTCGTCGGCGTGCGGCCCGTTGGGCTGGAGTTCCAGATACTTCTGGAACGCTTCGGCGGTTCCGTCGGGGGCTTTTATCTTTCCGCTGCTGTCCGTCGAGGCTTGGGCAATAAGGTTCGACCCTTTCCAGTAGTACGCGTCCGCTCGGTTGGGATCCGCAGCGATCGCCTTATCGAATGCTTCTACCGCTTCCTTCTTCCCGTTCGGGTCGTTGCTGGCGTTGGTTAACACGGCTCCCAGGTTGAAGTAGTACTGCCCCGCCCGTGCCGGATCCAATTCAGCGGCCTGTTTGTAGGCGTTGGCAGCATCGTCCGCCTTGCCAAGCCTGGCGGCTGCCGCAGCCAAATTGTCGTAATAGGCAGCTAATTTAGCATTGTCTGACACCGCTCCCTCGGCCGGCTTTGCGGTTGGCGCCGCGCCCGCCTGCGGCTCGTTCTTGGTTGCGTTCTTCTTCTTTAAGAAATCAACTGCTTTTTGAAGGTCGTTGTAAGCCTCGGTATTGCGCTTCGTCTTTTCCGCAGCGTCGGTCTGTTTCTTGGCAGATTCCAAATAGGCGTTACCGAGGCGGAACCACAACAAGTCCTCATCGGGCCCCATCTGCGTTGCCTCAGTCAGGGAAGCGATGGCGGTGTCATAGTCCGGTGGGTTCGCCTGGGTTGCTGCCGTGGCAGTCTTGAGCTTCTCATTGATGGCTTTGATATTCGCGTTGTATTTTTCCGCGTTCGCCCGCGCCTCTTGCATCTGCTTCACTTGTTCGGGAGTGAGGCCGTGCTGCTTGGCGGTATCCTGGACCTGCTGCTCCTGCTCCTGCTTTAGGTTGAAGTCGAGCTGGGTCTCACCATTCGTGGCCTGAATCGCATACTTCTTCTGCGTATCAAGCACCTTGCCATCTTTGCTTAAAGTGATCGTATAGTCGTGACTTGGCTCAATACCAAGCGAGAAATACTCCCCTTTTTTGTTGGTCTTCAAATTGTAATTGCGGCCACTTTCGTTGTTGTGCCACACGACCTGGGCATCGGCGATGGGCTTGCCTTCCGCGTCTGTGCACGTTCCCTTCACGGTACCCAACCCCGATGTCTGTGCCCATACTGGAAGCGCAAAAGCAATAGTGACCAGCGCAGCCAACCCCACAAAAGCAACTCGTTGTTTCATTGGATTCTCCTGGACCGCGGTGTTGTAAAGATCAACCCGTAATCAAACTGTTTGAAATGCAGCAGCATACGGAAGCGGATCAACCGCCCCGGCGTCCTGAAATGCCCGCAGCCGCAACACGCAACTATCACAAACTCCGCAGGCGCGGTCTTCACGGCTATAGCACGACCACGTTAAATCGAAGGGCGCACCCACTTCAAGCCCGAGGCACACAATCTCTGCTTTCCGCATCGCAATCAACGGCGTCACCACTTCGATGCTGCCTGGCTTCGTCCCGGTCTTAATCACTTCATTGAAAGCCTGGTAATACGCCGGCCGGCAATCCGGGTAGCCGGAACTGTCCTGTTCCACCGCGCCAACATATATCTTAGATGCTCCCAGCACCTCGGCCCAACTCACCGCGACGGCCAGGAAATGCGCGTTGCGGAAAGGAACGTAGGTCAGCGGAATATCGCGTCCAAGCTCGCGAGACTCGGGAACTGCGATGTCTTCGTCCGTCAGCGCCGACCCGCCAATCAGCTTTAAGGCCTCGTTTCGTACCACCAGACGGTCGCGAATGCCGAGCCGCCCGCACACCGCGAGAAATGATTGCAGCTCGCGCTCTTCGGTTCGTTGCCCGTAGCGGATGTGAAGCGCCGCCGCATCGTGATCGCGAACAGCCAGGGCCGCGCAGACGCAGGAATCCATGCCTCCACTGAGGAGAACTACCGCCTGGGATTTAGTGTGTACCGAAGCCATCACGGGCCGATTCAGATTGCAGACTTTAGATTGCAGATTGAAACGTCGACGCTGGGGCCAGTCGGCAATCTAAAATCTGCAATCTGCAATCGCTCCTAAACTCCCTTCAGCGCCGGATCCCAGATCAGCTTATGAATCTGCAACCCCAGCCGGGCCGGAACGTTGTCTTCCAACATCCATTCCGCCAGCTGCTGCGGATCCAGCAGGCATTTGGATGCATCTCGCGCACCCGAGGCATCCTTTGCAAACGCTGGCGAGAAAAGGACCGCATTCACCCGAGCTGCCAAACCCTGCTGCGCCGTGAAGTTGCGCGCGAACTCATAGTCCAGACGACCGCTGATCACAAACTTCACTTCGTCGTGCGCCCTCAGGGCCGCAAGATTTTGCATCCGAAACGTATCCGCCTCGCCGGAGTCCGGACACTTCACATCCACAATCTTTACCACTCCCGTCGGCACCGCCTCCAGCGGACGCTCACCGCTGGTCTCGAGCAGTACCTTGTGGCCGGCCCCGAGCAACTGCTGCATCAGCGGAATCAATTCCCGTTCCTGAAGCATCGGCTCTCCGCCCGTGATCTCAACCAGCCCGCCGAGTGGGCTTAAATGCTCCACTTCATTAAACACCTGCCCCAGTGTCATCTGCTTGCCACCGTAAAAACTGTATTCGGTATCACACCACGAGCAGCGCAGGTTGCACCCGGTCAGCCGCACGAATACGCACGGCAGCCCCGCATAAGTGGATTCTCCCTGGAGCGACTTGTAGATTTCAGTGATCTGCATGAGAGCGAAGAATGGAGGACGGGTGTCGCCCGTCAGAGTCTACGGGCGAGACACCCGTAGTTCCATTCCCTCCGTGTTCTCACTCGCTGTACTTCGCAGTCGTCGAATCTGTCTCGAATACCGTTACATCTTTCACGCACACCCGCCCGTTAGTCACCTGGCGAAGGCGACCGCTCGCTTCGTCGTAGAAATATTTCGCCAGGTTCTCTGCCGAAGGATTCAGTTCCGTGAACGGCTCAAGGTCATTGATCATTTGATGATCGAGCCGGTCAATCACATGCTTCAGCACCTCGCGCAAATCCTTGAAATCGAGCAACAGTCCGGCTTTGTCGAGATCTTCGCCCGCGAGCGTCACCCTCACCTTGTAGTTGTGCCCGTGCGGGTTCTCGCACTTGCCCTTGTAGTTCCGCAAATAATGTCCCGCAGCAAACGAATCTTCTACAGTGACTTCAAACATGAACCCTCGTGGGAGGCCGGAAAACACCCCGATTTCTCTACCCTTATTGTATCGCTAGAAACTGCGCGAGATTACCCTGATAAGGGGATTCCAAAAAACTCTTCGACTTTCCCCAACTCCGTCGTCCGCCGATAATCCGGCAGGCTCTCCACGAACACGCGCCCGTATTGTTTCTTCAAAATCCGATTATCCAACAGCGCCAGCAGCCCGCGGTCATTCAGCGACCGGATCAGCCTTCCAAATCCTTGCTTGAGTGTAATCACCGCAGCCGGCACTTGATATTGAAAGAACGCGTTTCCGCCCTCGGCGTCAATTGCCTTGATGCGCGCCGCGACCACCGGATCGGAAGGCACCGCAAACGGCAAACGGTCGATGATTACGCAACTCAATTGTTCCCCCTGCACGTCGACGCCCTGCCAGAATGAAGACGTCGCAAACAGCACGCAATTCGGGGTCAGACGAAATTCTTCTAGCAGCGCACTCTTCGGCGCGTCCCCTTGCAGTAGCATGGCGAACTCCACTTCGCCCAGCAGCCGTTGATAAATATCCCTCATCTGGGCATAGCTGGTGAACAGGACAAATGCCCGCCCACGGGTGATTTCGAGCAGCCGCCGGATCCGGTCCGCCGCTTTCGCCGCAAACTGAGGGGTGCGCGGGTCCGGTAAATCAGGAGGCACATACCACAGCGCCTGGTTCGGATAATCAAAGTGCGAAGGCACCACCAAATCGCGCGCGTGCTCGATCCCTAGTCGTCCACGTATGTAGTCAAAACCTCCACCAACTGCCAGCGTTGCCGAAGTCAGGACCGAACTTTCCAGCTTCGACCACAGGCACTCGCGCAGGATGGGGCCGACGTCGATGGGCGTGGCCTGAAGTGAAATCTTCTCACGGCCGCCGCGCCTGCGCTCAATCCAAAACACAGTGTTCTTGTCTTCCGATTCCATCAGAAAGCCAAGTTGCACGTGAAGTTCCTGAGCACGGCGGGCAAAGGCAAAAACTTCTTCTGGCTTGGATGGGAGATTTTCGATTTCCGCGCCCAGCCGCCCCAGTGACTGCCTCAGTCCGACGAATTCGTCGCCATTTTCTTCCAGAAATTCGCGACGGTTTTCGAAAGCAAACCGCCCGTCGCCTTCCGGAAGCAGAGAAAAGAAAAATCCTGAGCGCTCACGCAGGCTCTTGATCGCGCCCGACAGCGCAGCCGTGTACATCTTCTTGCGCTGCAGTGAGGCTTCGACATCGCGGCAAAGTTCTTCCAGGCGCACCGCGCTCACCGAAATCCCGAAATAGCTGCCCGCCACATCTTCCAGTTCGTGCGCTTCGTCAAAGATCACCGTGCCCACGTCCGGCAGTATTCCCGCATCCGGCGCATGCTCGGCCTGCTGCTTGATCCCCAGGTCGGCGAAAAATAAATGATGGTTCACGATGATGATGTCGCTCTCCATCCCGCGCCGCCGCATTTCGGTAACGAAACATTTGTCCCACGAACTGCACTTCTGACCCAGACACGTATCCGCGCGCGCATCCAGCTTGTGCCACAAGGCGCTCGCTTCCGGCAGAGACGCCAGCTCCGCCCGATCTCCGCTCTGCGTCGTCTGCTCCCAGGCCGCAATGGCCCGGTATTGCTCGATTTCATCCAGCCCACTAAGAACTGGCTGGCCGGTGAGGTCATACAGCTTCTTGCGACACAAATAATTGTTGCGCCCCTTCATGTAGCAGACGCTTAGCTTCCGATTGCCTTCTGGAAAAAGCGCCCGTTCAAGAAACGGAACGTCTTTGTGGAAGAGCTGCTCCTGCAGATTCTTGGTCCCGGTTGAAATGATGACGCGCTTGCCTGAGCGAATGACGGGCATCAGATAAGCCAGCGTTTTCCCCGTACCGGTTCCCGCTTCTACGATGAGATGCCGCCGCTCTTCAATTGCCTGCTCAACCGCTTGCGCCATCTGCAATTGTCCGCGCCGGAATTCGTAAGCCGGATGCGTGCGCGAAAGCAGCCCTCCGGGAGCGAAGAACTGATAAAGTGAAATGCCTGAAGTACCACTCGTCGCGGAACGACTGGCGGCTGCGGCAGACGCGGGCTGGGAACTCAAGGACACCGAGTCTCTATAATAGCTGCGACGCTAGAATCAGCACAGGCCGCTGTTAGGACACAACAGACCATGTAGGGGCAGACGCCCTCGTCTGCCCGATCGAGCGAAGCTCGATAAAACTCATGCGATCAGAACAGACGCTAATACAAACTGGATCTTCGATCCCGCTGGGCAGGTGAGGGCACCTGCCCCTACACGATCACGGATAACCTTGACGCAGACTCCCCTCATCGCCATCGTCGGCCGCCCTAACGTCGGCAAGTCAACGCTTTTCAATCGGCTTGTGGGATCACGCCGCGCCATAGTCGGCGACGAACCCGGCATTACCCGCGATCGCCTCTACGGAGAAGCGCACTGGCGTGGGCACGACCTGCGCGTGGTGGATACCGGCGGCATCCTTCCTGACGACACCGATTTCATTCCTTCCGAAATCTTCCGCCAGGCTCGGGTAGCGCTCGACGAAGCTGCCGCCATCGTGATGGTGGTGGATGCCCGCACTGAACTCGCCGCCCCAGATCTTGAACTCGCCCGTCTGCTCCAGCGAACTGGGAAGCCTCTGTTCCTTGCCGCAAACAAAGTTGATTCGCAGAAGCAAGAATCGCTTGCCGACGACCTGCACCGGCTCGGAATCCGGAATCTTTTTCCAATTTCAGCCGAACATGGGCGCGGCATCGACGACCTGCTGGACGCGGTGATCGAGGCGCTTCCCGAAGGAACAACCTCAACCACACAGGACACAGGGGACACAGAGGAATTTCAAGATCGAAAACCGCGTTCTTCCCGTTCTACGCGGAGGCTGGAGCAGGCGGCCAACGACCATTTGGTGAACGACGACCGACGACTCAAGGCTGACGACGAGCTGCAGGACGACAACGGAAGACCGCAGACCGCCGAACTGCCAGCGAGCAACGACGAACGACCGACGGAAGTCAAAGTCGCCATTATCGGCCATCCCAACGTCGGCAAATCCACTCTTCTCAACAAGCTGACCGGCGCGGAACGCTCCATCGTCTCGCCCATCCCCGGCACCACTCGCGATGCAGTGGACGAACTGATTACCCGTGATGGCAAAACGTTTCGCTTCATTGATACAGCCGGAATCCGCCGCAAGGGCAAGACTCACCTGATGGCCGAGAAGCTTTCGGTGGTCATGGCGCGCAAACATCTCGAAGCCGCACATATCGCTCTGCTAGTGATTGACGCCACCGAAGGAGTCAGCGCGCTCGACGCCGCCATCGCCGGATACGCTCACGAGAGCGGAGTTTCCGTAATCATTGTTGTAAACAAATGGGACCTGTTTGGGGCTGGCCCGTGTGGGTCGGACATTCTTGTCCGACAAAAGCCGGGAACCAGCACCGCCCTCCGCGAAACCGAAGCTTCGTCGGTGCGAAACAATCGAAGGCCACACAAGCAACTCCCCACCGATCGCGACGCCTACCAGCAACGTCTCCGTGACGAGCTGAAATTTCTGAACTATGCTCCCGTGCTTTTCATTTCCGCGGTCAGCGGCAAAGGCGTGGACAAGATTTTCCCTACCCTTGAAGAAGTCGCCGCCGAGCGCCGCAAGCGCATCGGAACCGGCGAGATGAACCGTTTCCTGAAGCACGTCGATTTCGATCGCGCCGCGGTGCCGGTTCGCCAGCGCGTGAAAATCCTCTACCTGACCCAGGCCGCCGTCTCGCCGCCAACTTTTATCCTATTCACCGACCGCCAGGTGAAGCTGCATTTTTCTTATCAACGATTCCTGGAAAACCAGATTCGGAAAGCATTCGGGTTTGTTGGAACGCCGATTTGGATCAAGGTGAAAGCGCGGAAATAGCTCGCAACTCAGGGGCTCTCCGGCCCGGACCTCGTCAGTAGTCCAACCCGCTCCACTCCCGAACCCCGCGCAATCGCAATTGCGTCCGCCACGTACTGGAAATCCACGTCATCATCGCCTTTCACGAACGCAACCCGTTCGGCTCGCTGCTTGAAAATGTCAAACAGCCGGTCGTGCAGGCTCTCCCATTTCACCTCTTCGTCGTTGATCTTCAGCGAGGGCGGCTGATTCTCTCGCGTCCATGCGAGTTGGATGACGATCGTTCGTTGCCGCTCCTGGGGCTGTGTACTGTTGGCGGGCTGCGGAATCTGCGCATCCAGCCCTTTCTCTTTCGACATGGAGACCACCACCATGAACACAATGATGAGTACCAGCAGGATATCAATCATCGGCGTGATGTTGATCTCTGCTCGGAGCGGACCACCGCCTGCTGTCGAGAATGCCATGTGAAGCTCCTCTCAAGCACGCGCGTGTCTGAGAGATTGGACACTCCCGGCGAAACATTAGTTCCGATTCACTTCACCAAATTAAAAAGCGATGTCATCCCGAACCCGTCCACCAGGACGGGAGAGAGCCTGCCCTGAGCGCAGTCGAAGGGGATCCTACGATGCCCGTGGATCGGCAGCGCCGCACACAAGACTAATCCTGCCGCAAGCCCTAGCGTTGATCCCGATAAGGACATCGCCCATGCACTCTGACGCAAGATCCCCTCTCGTCTTCGGCGAGTTCGGGATGACATCATGGTGGTCACAAGTAGAGTTAGGCAGAAACTTCTGCATCCCCACTCCCAAAATTTCATTCCAATGTGTCATGCTCGGCTTTGTCGTCCTGCTCACGACCATGCTCGCGATCGCCGCATCCCTCGCCGACGCCCAAGACAATTATGAAATCCAGGTTTACAGCTATGACACCGTCGCCCCCGGGCACACCATGATCGAACTGCATTCCAATTTCACGGTGAATGGAAGCAAGACGGTAGTTGACGGCGTTCAGCCGACCAACCATGCCGAACACGAGACCGTTGAAATCACGCAGGGAATTAATGACTGGTTCGAAACCGGCTTTTACATTTTCACGACGATCCAGTCGGATGGCGGCTGGCAGTGGGTGGGTGACCACATTCGGCCAAGAGTCAGAGTTCCCGATTCATGGCACTGGCCGGTTGGTGTGAGTCTCTCCAACGAGATTGGCTACCAGCGCGCCGCATTCTCCGCTGATACCTGGACCTGGGAAATCCGCCCAATCGTAGACCGCAAACTCGGCCGCTGGTACTTGAGTTTCAATCCCACGCTCGACCGCTCCTGGCATGGCCCTAGCGTCAGCAAAGGCGTTGAGTTTTCACCCAATGCGAAGGTCAGCTTTGATTTCACAAAACGCATTGCCGGCGGACTCGAATACTACGCATCCTACGGCCCGCTCACCGGCTTCGATCCACTGCGCGAACAGCAGCAGCAGATCTTTCCTTCCGTCGACATTGATTTCGGCCCGCGGTGGGAATTCAACTTCGGAGTGGGCGTCGGTATGACCAGCTCAACCGATCACTTGATCGTGAAATGCATCGTGGGCAGACGATTTGATTGGAAGAGACACAAGTAATTGGCCAGATCACCCGATTATTCGTATCTCAGCGCTTCTACTGGATCCAGCTTTGACGCGCGCATGGCCGGAACCAGCCCGCTTATCACGCCCACGAATAGCAGCACCATCGTCGAGACTGCCAGGGTCATCCTCGAGATGTGCAGGTGAATGTCACCTTTACCGGAGTCGTCCTCGAACAGCGGTCCCATCAAGGGAAGTGTCCCAACCGCAGCGGCTACAACATAAGAAACGATCACGCCAATCGCGCCACCCAGCAGCATGATCAGCAAAGTCTCGGCAAGAAACTGCAGCTTGATGTGGATTTTTTTCGCGCCCAACGCCCGCCGCAAACCAATTTCACGAATGCGTTCTTCGACTGACACCAGCATGATGTTCATCACTCCAACGCCGCCGATGCCCAGCGTCAGTGCGCCAACAAACGTGAGCAGCACTTCAAGTCCAATCGTGATCGCATCAATGACCGGGCGGAACTCATCACGGCCGAACATCTGGAAAGCCTTCTTGTCAGTTGGCGAAAACTGCTGACGGGTAGCAATCGCGGCCAGCACTTGCGCCATCGCTTTCTTTTCAAACTGTGGGGCGATCGGCGCAAACACCAGCACTGCTGCATATCGCGTATTCCAGAGATCGCCCGCTGCTGAATAAGGAATCCAAACCGACTCGTCGTCACTCGAAAAATAATTACTGAGCTGGATCTTTCGCGCCATCACTCCAACCACAGTGAATCTCACCCCGGCAATCGATACCGTCTCGCCCACCGCTGGGCGCCCGCTGAAAAGCTGCTCACGAATTCGTCCGCCCAGGAAGCATACTCGCCGCCGCTCGATCTCATCGCTGGCATTAAGCCAGCGGCCTTCAGAAGGAACTTCGTTGCGCATCTCGCCATATTCCGGGCAGACTCCGCGAATGGCCGCGGTCCCCACCAACCGGTCTTGATAGGCGATTCCGGGACGCCGCACGGTTTCGAGACAGGCGTATTTCACCAGAGGAGACGTGGCTTTCACCATATCCAGATCGGCCTGTTCCAGCACAACCTTTTTGCCGGCACGCTGGCCTCCCGGCTGCTCACTGGTCTGCTGCGGCCAACAGATCACAACACTCTTGCCGAACGCGTCGAAGCCGCCGACCAAAATATTCCGGAAGCTGTTGCCGTACGCGATTAATAGAGTGACCGTTGCAATGCCCCAGACAATGCCCAGCATCGTCAGTAGGCTGCGCGTGTAGTTGCGCTTCAGTGCCACCCAAGCTTCGCGAATGATTTCAGTCAGCATAAGAAACAGTGGCTAGTGGTTAGTGACTAGTAAAAAACCACGCAGACCACCTAGCCGCTAATCACTAGCCACCAGCCACTTCTTATCCCCCCGCCTCGAATCTCAACGCCTCAATCGGATCCACGGAAGCCGCTCTGCGCGCCGGAAACAGCGCGGAAAGCACCGCAATCGCCCCCAGCATCCCACAAGCCAGCAGTCCTGACTTCCACGTCGGCAACAGTCCCGCAAAAAAGTCAGGCATGGGCAGAAGGTCTACCAGCCAGCACAGGCCGTAGGCTATGCCGAGACCCACAGCTCCACTGAATAACGCGATCACCAGCGCCTCAATAAAGAACTGCTTCAGAATCGCGTGCGCCGGAGCACCAAGCGCCTTCCGCACTCCAATCTCCCGTGTCCGTTCGCGCACCGCCACCATCATCACGTTCATCACGCCAATTCCGCCCAGGAAGAGTGTCACGAACCCCACTGCGCCCAGGAAGTACTTCATCCCATCGGTCATCTGCGTGAAAGCCTTCGCCTCTTGCACGGTATCCCAGATCGGGCACGCCTCTTTGTCGGTAGGATCGTAGTTGTGCATTTTGCCTAAGGCTGCACGCACCTCATGCTTGCAAGCTTCATGGCGCTGCACCGACTTCGGCGTCACCAGCAACTGATCAAACGTTCGCGCCGTCCCCGGAGGCTTGTCAGGAAAATCGCGCCGCATCGCATCAAACGGGACAAAAACTTTGTTCACATCCCAGCCGTCGTAGCTCGAATCCTGCTTCTTCTTCGCCATCACGCCAATCACGAGATAAGGAATGTCATTCAGATAAACATTCTCGCCGAGCGGATTGCGCCCCTCAGGAAAGAGCTGCTTGGCCGCATCAGTCCCCAGAAATGCCACCCGGCGCGCTTCCCTCTGGTCGTCCCAGTTGTAGAAGCGGCCTTGCCCCACATCCAGACTGCGGATTTCCCCGAACTCCGGATAAGAGCCGCTCACCAGAAACGCCGCGTTGTTGTAGTTGCTATGGGTGCGGACGTCTCCCTGCTCCAACTCCGGAAGCGCATACTGGCAATCCGGCGCCTCCGCCTGCACCGCCTGCACATCAGCGTCTTCCCAGTGCACCACCCGCCCGGCACGAGTTCCTCCGGCCTGCAAGCTGGTGCGCCCGTGGAAAATAATCATGATGTCTTTGCCGAGAGTCTTCGACTGCTCTTCCTGCCCTTTGCGCAGGCCTTCGCCTGCCGCCACCATGAGGACAATCGAGACAATTCCCCAGGCGATCCCGAACATGGTCAGAAATGTGCGCAGCTTATGCGACCAGAGGGTGCGGAAAACATCGCGAATGAGATCGCGCAGGACCATAACTCAAGATTGGACGCTCGCCCGCGTGGAAAGTAAGCCGCGCGGAGGCGGCCTGACCAGTAGTACGGAAACCCCAGAGAACTTGTTCAACCAAAGGAAGACACTTTGTGGGGCCTTGCTGGGGATATAATTGCGCCCACGGATGTCCCTCACCTCTGGCACCAAACTTGGTCCATATGAAATGGCGGATTCTTCGCCCCCTGAGGTTGATGTTGTCATCAATTGGGCGAAAGAGCTGCAAAAATAGCTGATCTGAAGTTTGCAATCTCGCCCAGCCATCCCTGTAGCTCGTGCAAGGCCAGCTCGCATTGCATCTTATGTCTTTGCTGCCGGTCGCGAATCTTCTTTTCCAGCGGCGGCAAAAGATCGAAAGTGATGTTTGCCGGCTGAAACTTCTTCGGATAAGCGTTGGCGATGTAGTTCACCAGCGACCCTAGCGCGGTCGCGCGCGGTGGCGGCACCGGAGCTTCGCCTGACACCAGCGTCGCCACATGAATTCCCGCCAGCATGCCGGTTGCGATAGATTCGACGTATCCTTCCACCCCGCAAATCTGCCCCGCAAAGAGAATCGTCGGATGTTCCTTCATCTGCTGGGTCGAATTCAGCAGCATGGGTGAATTTATGTAAGTATTGCGATGGATCTGGCCGAAGCGCAAAAAGCGCGCGTTCTCCAGCCCGGGAATTAACCGCAGCACCCGCGCCTGTTCGCCGAACTTCAAATGATTCTGAAAACCGACCAGGTTGTACGAATCGGCTCGCAGATTTTCCTGTCGCAACTGCACAACCGCGTATGGCCGTTTCCCGCTTCGTGGATCATTCAGTCCCACCGGCTTCATCGGGCCGAAACGCAGCGTGTCGCGCCCGCGCCGGGCAATTTCCTCGATCGGCAGGCATCCTTCGAAGTAATTCAGCTTCTCCCAGTCTTTTGCCTCGACTGCCTCCGCCGCTACCACCGCATCATAGAACCGGTCGTACTCGTCATTCGACATCGGACAATTAATGTAGTCCGCGGAACCCTTGTCGTAGCGTGCGGCAAGATAGACCTTCGACATATCAATCGAATCGGCCTCAACAATCGGACTGATCGAATCGTAGAAATAAAGATGGCGAGAGGGCCTGTGTGGGTCGGCCATTTCTGTCCGACTCGGCACCTCGGACTCCCGGTCCCTTCCTGAATCACTCAGCCGCGCGATCTCCGCTGACAGCGCAGCCGAAGTCAGCGGGCCAGTCGCGATGATCGCGATTTCATCCTCCCGGACTTCTGTAACTTCTTCTCGTCGAATGTTGATCAGCGGCTCCCGCGAGATCGCATCAGTTACTCTCGCAGCAAATGTTGTCCGATCCACCGCCAGCGCATGACCTGCCGGGACTGCGCACTGCCGCGCGATATCAATTAACAGCGATCCCGCACGCCGCATTTCCTCCTTCAGCAGCCACGGCGCCGTGTTCTCGCTGTCGGATTTCAGTGAGTTCGAGCAAACTAACTCGGCGAAGTCTCCGGTCTGGTGCGCGGGCGTGGTCCGCACCGGACGCATTTCGTACAAGTCGACTTGCACTCTCCGCCGCGCGCACTGCCACGCAGCTTCCGACCCCGCCAGTCCCGCGCCGATGATTTTTACGCGATGCATTTAAGAAACCTATAGGCCAGATTTCACCACGGAGACACGGAGACACAGAGGAACCCAGAAAAAAATCTCTCGGTGCCTCCGTGTCTCCGTGGTGAACTGGGTTTCACGTTCCCTTAGCCAGTCTCTGCAAGGCCTCGCCGCTCATCGCTACTACTTTGCGGTCATTGAGAAAATCCGCTCCCAATCTCTCGTAAAACTCAATGGCCGGACGGTTCCAATCCAGTACCTCCCAGCGCAGCCCATAGCAACCTTCCTCAATCGCTAGCTTCGCCACTGCCGTGAGCAGCGCCTTTCCAATCCCCTTCCCACGAAACTTGTCGAGCACAAACAAGTCTTCCAAGAAAAGTGCGAGACGTCCCTGAAACGTCGAATAGAAATAGAAAAACGAGGCATACCCGGCAGCTTCGCTCTCCCACTCGGCAATGAGCATGCGGAACTTCGGCTGTGGCCCGAACCCGTCACGCAACAGATCGTCCTCTGTCACGACGGCCTTGTGCGCCTTCTTTTCATACGCCGCCAGTTCGCGGATTAATGATAGGAGCACCAGAACATCTTCGCGAGTTGCAAATCGAATGTTCAACATAACCGTTGACCATGTAGGCCCAGACGCCCTCGTTTGGGTGGGCGAGCCTTGCTCGACACTTGCCCGAGCTGTGCTCGGGTGGGCAGGTGAGGGCACCCGCCCCTACACCTTCAACTCCGCCTCCGTAGCTCCGCCTCCGCCTTCATGTTGCGGCGGCTCAGAGACTGACTCAACATGCGGATGCTGCTGCAAAAATTGGCGCAGGGCTTTTCGCAGAATTCCCATACCACTGCCGTGAACAATCCTCACCCGCGGCAGGCCGGCCAAAAATGCCCGGTCAACAAATTTTTCCACCTCGCGCGTGGCCTCATCCACAGTATGACCGATCACGTTGATCTCTGAAGGCGCGTTAGCCGATTCATTTTCGAGCAACACAGAAACGCCGTGCGCTCGCGCTGCTCTAACCGGTGTGTCTGATGCCCGGCTCACTACTTCGGCAATGTCTTCCCGTGCGATCCTCATCTTCATAGCGCCGACTTCAACTTCGAAATGACTTTCATCCAGGCGGCGCGTGACCTTCGCATTCCGGCCCACCGATTTTAACTTTACAAAATCGCCTTCAGAGACGTGGCGCACAACCTGTGGCTGGGCATCAGGATCTCCTCTGTCTGCTCCACTTACGTGGGCTACGACCGCCGAATCAAACCGCTCCCGGAAGTCCCGCCGTAACTTCGCAATCCGCCGCTCGGCATCTTTCGAAAGTTTCTGCGCGGCCGCCCGGTCCTGAATCGCATTCACGGCTTCGCGCGCGTGATATTCGAAGTCCCTCAACAGAGTCTCAACTTTCTTTTCGAGTTCCCTTACCTTGTCTTGCTGTTCGCGTTTGCCATCCGATGCCAGCCGGGCCCGCTCCCGGTCCAAGTCTTCCTCCTTGTCGCGCAGGCGAATGCGTTCGGCTTCGGCTTCGCGTATTTCCACGTGTAGCCGGTCGAGAAACTGCCCCACATCTCGCGTCTGCGTCCCTAGCCGAGCGCGCGCGGATTGGATAATTTCGGCATTCAGCCCAAGCCGCTGGGCAATATTGATTCCCGCCGACGCCCCCGGCACGCCCATCTTGAGCTCGTATGTAGGCCTTAGCGTGGCTTCATCGAATCCGACCGCGGCGTTCACCACTCCCGGAGAGTTAGTGCCGAAGACCTTAAGCGAAGTGTGATGCGTTGAGATGATGGTGAAGCAGCCGGCCTGCAAGAAATGGTCGGCTATCGCCACCGCCAGCGCAGCACCTTCTTCTGGATCGGTCGCCGATCCCAACTCGTCCAGCAGCACCAGCGATCGCGGCGTCGCTGTGCGCGAGATGAAATCAATGTTGGTGACATGCGCAGAAAACGTCGAAAGGTTCTGCGCGATGGATTGGTAATCGCCAATATCGGCCAGCACCGCGTCGAACATCGGCATTTCCATTCGGCTCGCGGGAACTGGAATTCCAGCCTGGGCCATGAGTGCGAGCAAGCCGGCCGTCTTAAGGGCGACTGTTTTTCCGCCGGTGTTCGGCCCGGTGATGATGAGCTCCCGCCGCTCTCCTTCAAGCTCAATCGTAATAGGAACCACGGACTGTGTGGGTCTGTCTCGTGTGGGTCGGACACTCTTGTCCGACGCCGTTGCTCTTCCTTTCAGATTCCTCTCCAGCAACGGATGCCGCGCATCTCTCAAGATCAAGCGCGAGGAATTGACCTCGTCACTGATAATCGGCGCAACACAATCGTACTCCTCCGCAAATCGCGCCTTGGCAAACTGCAACTCGAGCTCCGCCAGGATGCCTAGCGCAATCGCGATCTCCGCAGCCCGCTCGCCGATCCGGCGCGTCATTTCGAGCCAAATGCGATGCACTTCCGCCAGTTCGTCTTCGAGCATTCGCACCAGCTCATTGTTCTGCTCGATGGTTTCCAGCGGCTCGACGAAAACTGTCTGGCCGCTCGAACTCGCTCCGTGCACCACGCCCTGCACCCGCCGCTTGTGTTCAGCTTTCACGGGGATCACAAATCGTTCGCCACGGATGGTGACCAGCTCTTCCTGTACTGCGCCACCTTCCGCCAGCCTCCGCAAGTAACTGCGTAGCGAGTCCTGAATACCCCGCTTCTGTTTTTCAATGTCTCGCCGAATAGCCGCCAGGGCAGGAGATGCACGATCATCGAGCGTTCCGTCAGGAAGTATCTTGTTGCGAAAACTGCGGAGGAATTCCGTGAAGTCGGCGATGCCCGATGAGAGTTCCACAACCGCCGTCCAATCTTGCTTCATACCCTGCGGAGGATTGATGGCAATCGCCCGCCACTCAGCCGCCCGGTCAACAACCGTGATCACGCTCAGAATCTCAATCGTTTCAAGCGCCGAACCGGAGATGCGTGCCTTCTCCAGCAATTCTGAAATGTCTACCAATCCAGCAAAGTTGAAATTCCCGCCGACGCGACGAAACTCGCGGATTTCCGCCGTGAGCTGGTGCTGATTCTGAATCCACGGGAGATCCGCGGAAGGAGCCATGCCAGCCAGTCGCGCCCGCCCCAGATCAGAAGCCGCGTAGCTTCGCAGCAGGTCAAGCAAAGAGTCGAATTCCAGGACTCGGGCGCTCGTATTTTGCATTGGCTGCATGATGTGTATGTTACTGGAACCTCGCGGAGGAGTCAGAGTGAGGGCAGGTGAGGGCATCCTTCGACTTCGCTCTGGACAGGCGCTGCCCCTACAGGTTTGTGTAGCCCAGACGCCCTCGTCTGGGACTGTCCTGAGTTTGGGACAGTCTGAGTTCCAACCTTCCTGCTAGAATTTGCTCATGGCTTTCCCGGCTACCCGTCTTCGCCGACTCCGTCGCACCGCCGCTCTGCGCTCCATGGTGCGCGAGACGCGGCTCACCCCGGAAGCCTTCGTTTACCCTCTCTTTGTTTGCCCGGGCGAAGGTGTCCGCAAGGAAGTCCGGTCTATGCCGGGCGTCTTCAATTTATCGGTGGACGAGGCGGTCCGGGAAGCGGAGGATGCCCATTCGCTCGGCGTCCCTGCAGTCATCCTGTTCGGTTTGCCCGAAAAAAAGGACGAGGTCGCAACTGACGCCTGGGAAGAGAACGGAATTGTGCAGCGTGCCGCCCGAGCCATCAAGCGTGAGATCCCCGACCTGCTGTTGATCGGTGATGTTTGCCTTTGCGAATACATGTCGCATGGCCATTGTGGGGTGGTGAAGCCTTCCAGTCCACGGTCGCTCGGGGCCGCGATCGCTACTCCGCCCCTCGCGGGAACCGAATACGAGATCCTCAACGACGCCACCCTCGATCTGCTCGCCCGAACTTCGGTCTCGCTGACCCGCGCAGGCATAGACATTATTGCTCCGTCTGACATGATGGACGGCCGCGTGGCCGCTATTCGCAAAGCTCTCGACGAAGCGGGGTTTGAGAACACGCCCATTCTTTCTTACGCCGCCAAATTCGCTTCGGCTTTCTACGGCCCCTTTCGCGAGGCCGCGGACTCCACGCCGGCATTCGGCGACCGCCGGTCTTATCAGATGGATGGTGCCAATATCCGCGAAGCAATGCGCGAAATTGCGCTCGATATCGACGAAGGCGCGGACATGGTCATGGTCAAGCCTGCCATGCCCTATCTTGACGTGATCGCTGCAGCGCACGAGCGTTTCGATGTGCCCATTGCTGCGTATCAGGTCTCTGGGGAGTACGCCATGATTGAAGCTGCTGCGCGCAATAACTGGATTGATCGCGATCGCGTGATCCTGGAATCGCTCACTTCAATCCGCCGCGCCGGTGCGAGCGTCATCCTGACCTACTACGCGAAAGATGCGGCGAAGCTTTTAGGATGAGTCAATCGGTTTCGTTCCATCCTGAGAGACGCAAGAAGGCACTGTCGTGCTCGGAATTTGCTGCTTTGATCGAAAAGATGGATAGGGAAGAACAGTCGGTGCAGATGGCAACATCTACCAATTCGAGATCTTGTGTGAAGTCCCAACCGACTGGTTCAATCTTGGAGGCTACGAAAATACGAACCAGTCACCTCGACCCCCCGAGTTCCCCACCCGGAGACGGAAATCACCTCCCTTGCGAAATACCTTTCGTCAGTCGCATGCTTCTTTACAAAAGCTTGAATAGCTTCTGTGGGCGCAGTAAGTACGAAGGTGCCACCTACGCAAGTCCCGATTTCGCTTTGCTCCGCCTCGACCTCGCGACAGCTGCACCCACAGTCAGCGTCCGTCAACCAGAGAGTCTTCTGATCAAGCCATACTTTGACTATCGAATGTGTTGGCGTCTTGCCCTCAACCGGTCCTCTTGAACTGCACTCCCCGAAGTCCGCATCCGCTCCTTTGGGCCGGACAATGTCCAGAAAACGGCCGCCCCCGAGTTGAAAAAGATGTCCCGAAAATGGTCCAACTTCGCTAAAATCTGGCCCATTGGGTTGGCAACGGCACGCATCCTGGTGTTTTGCGGGCGCGGCATAACTCAATGTGTATTCTCGTTTTTTCGCGTCCCCACCTCCAGCGCTTGATCATATATAAGCTGCGGATCATTGTTCTCGGCCAAAGGTTGCAGCGAGCGCGTGGAGTAACTCGGCGGCACGGGCAACGCCGTCAACGCGATCAAGAAGGCCACAACTTTTCGTACTGTCTTCATTGTCTCCTCCAGTTCACTGGTGCTCGAAGTAGTAGATTCTTCGAAATCTCAAGGCGCCTTCATCTTTGCTTCAAGAAAGGCCAGTACATCAGCTCCCCATACGTTTGTTGCTGAGGAACAGAATCCCCAATGCCCATCCTGATGGCTGCTGCCGAAGGCTGGGTAGATCTTTGATTGAAAGTCTTTGTGTTTCTTATTTGCTTCCTGGCTCAAAACATGGCTTGGACCAAGACTGTAATCGTTCTGTGCCTGAATCAGAAACACGGGCGCTCTGGCAAAATCTACCGCGCGAATCAGACGGGATTGAAGCAGCTGGTTTTGCTGCCACGACATCGCACCCGGAGCGAACGGCACCAGCGCCTTTACGCCGAGGTCGCGTTCCCCAGCGAGCAGGGTTTGGATGCCACCGTAGGAGCATCCTGAAATGGCGATCCGGGCAGGATCAACAAACGGCCGAGACTTGAGATAGTGCAGGCTGGCAATCACATCGTCAACCTCGGCCTGCTGAAGCTCGACCATGCGTCGGGCACGCTCGCTCGGAGGCGCCTGTGCGATCTGATCTTGGATGTAGTCACCCGGGGAGCGACCTTGGCCTCGGCGATGCGGAACAAAAAACACGTAGGAATGCGCGGTGTAGAAGTTGGCCAGCGCCGGCTGAGAACCGGGCAGCTTCTCGCTGCCGTGATTCCACACGATTGCCCGAAAAGGGCCACTGCCCTCGGGTTTCCAAAGAAACCCGTGCAACTGCCGTCCAACGCTTGGAAAGACAACTTCTTGAGGATTGGATTGTGCCACGGCTCGACCGGCTGCAGGAAGAACGATGAAAGCAAGCAACATTAGCGGCTGGATTTTCATGGGAACCATATTGTAGCTGTGGATTGGAGGGAAACCGCTCCTGCGGCGCCATCGTGATCCGAACCAGCATGTCATTATTGCAGGCGCCAGAATGTTTCTTGTTGACTCATAGCCGCTGGGTATTTACGGGAAGTTGCTAACGATTTGAGACGGCCACAGTCTGTGGCAAGAGGGGAGAGTTGGGGGAATTTTTGAGAATAGCGTCGCGCTCAATACTATCACCTGCCTGCGGCCGGCCGGTTTCGTTAGTGCTTCCTCAAAGCGCGCGCGGGAGAATGAATCCATGAAGACGAACCATAAACCAGTCCTGGCAGTGCTCAACCGCTGGAAATTCAAAGGATGGATGGTTTGCGGCACCGCCTTGGTTTCCTTTGCCGCTGGATCGCTCCTTACTGCCCACCTAGCGCACTTGAACCAAGTGAGGGCCGATAGCAATCGTGTCTTCGAGCTTCTCGTTTATCACACTGTGCCGGGTCAAGTGCCGGCCCTCGAGTCGATCTTTCGTGACGTTTCAAAGCTACAAGCCAAGCACGATCTCAATGTGGTTGGCTACTGGGTACCCGACGACCATAAACCTGCTTGGGCCAACACATTCATCTACCTCGTGGCTCATCCCAGCCAGGAAGAAGCGAAAAAGAATTGGCACGCGCTTCACGCCGATCCGGCCTTTCCAGAATATCGGAAGCAGGCCACCCCGCTCATAGAAAAGGTCGACGAAGAGTATAGGGTGGACGAAGTGTACATGCGTCCGTCGGATTATTCGGCGATGAAGTAGCGGATTCGGCAAGGGCTTGATCTTCACAACGCTGATTTCAACGATGGGAGAACGCCATCACATGGGAGAATTGCGAAATCTTGCCCTCGTTTGCATTCTTGTTCTCTATGTTCCCCAACTGACTGGCGCTCCGCAAAATACTGGGTCGCCACTTGGGCAGCCAGCCCTCAGTCGGCGGCGGCCAAGCTAAACCAACCGCTGCTCAGTATCGAGGACCAGACCGTGCGAGAACGCGTGCGGGTATCCATCGGAGGAGCACAGATCTGCATTCGCCTATCTAACGAATTCGGTTCCAAGCCGCTTCTTCTTGGCTCGGCGACTGTTGCGTCGCCGACCGACTCGACGAGCGTCAAACCACACTCTATTCAGACTGTCACTTTCGGCGGCCACAATTCGGTCACGTCCCTGCAGGTGCGCCGGTGCTCAGTGACGCCGTGGCCTTTCCAATCAGTTCCGGAGCTGAGATCAGCATCAGTCTCTATTTCCCCACTCGCGTCGCTACCCCGACGCTGTATCATCTCGCTCTCAAGCGCGCAGTGGTCTCGCAACATGGCGACCATACTCGTGAGGAAAGGATAGAAGCTGGTGCTCTGTCTAAGTCTTCAATCTTGGTCACCGCTGTGCTCGTTCCTGCTCAGCCCTCCCAGCGGCTAATAGTGGCGTTTGGCGACTCGGTCGTTGATGGCGATCAGTCCACGGTGGATGCGGACCACAATTGGCCGAGCGATCTCATCCGTCGTATGGGAACGACGTCCGAAGGTTCCAAGGTGGCGGTGGTCAATGAGGGCATAGTCGGTAACCGGCTGCTGAGCGACGGCTCCGGTGTCAGCGCCGACTTCGGGGTTAGCGGCTTGGCTCGGTTCGACCGGGATGCTCTGACGATGCCTGGCGTAACTCACATTGTGCTGCTCGAAGGTGTCAATGACATCGGTTTCCCCGGTGCAAAGCTGGGCGAGGGCTACCTTGCCGATCCAGCTGATGTTCGCACTCCTGAAGACTTGGTCGACGCGTACCGCCAATCGATTTCCCGCGCACACGCTCGCGGCGTCAAGATGATTGGTGCCACGATCACTCCTTTTGAAGATGTAGTCATTCCTGGCTACTACTCGGAATCCAAGGAAGCAGTTCGGCAAGCGGTTAACAAATGGATCAGGACGAGCGGCGCGTTTGATGGCGTGATCGATTTCGACGCGGTTCTGCGCGCGATCCGGATCATCCCAGCAGACTGTGCCGCGGTCCGCATCGCCAGACCATCTTCATCCTAACGATGCTGGCTATCAGGCCATGTCCGATGCAATCGATCTCGCTCTTTTCAAGTAAGACCGCTTGCAGTCCCGGGTCCGTCAAGTGAGAAATTAAGAAGGGCGGCCCCCGGGGCCGCCCTTTTTCCTGAACTGGAACAACTGATCGCTGAGAGCTGTTTACGCTGGCGCTGGACGCTCGCCCTTCGCCAAGCCCGGACGTCCGGGCTCCGGCTTCAGTACTTGCTGCACACCATCGTCGGGCTTCGAAGGCGGGATGATCTTCGGCAGCTCTTTGCCATCGATGAGCATCTTGATTTCATTCGCGTCCAAAACTTCACGCTCTAGCAAGGCGAGAGCAATTCTGACCAATGTGTCCTTATCGCTGGCGAGAACAGTTTTTGCAGTTTCGTAACCTGCCTTTACCAGCCGGCGCACTTCGTCGTCAATTTTGATCGCCGTCGCTTCGCTGTAGTCGCGGTGCTGCGCAATCTCGCGGCCAAGGAAAATCTGTTCTTCCTTCTTGCCGAAAGTCAGCGGCCCCAACTCGCTCATGCCAAATTCGCAAACCATCTTGCGGGCCAGTTCGGTGGCGCGCTCAATGTCATTGCCAGCGCCTGTGCTCATCTGGCTCAGGAACATTTCCTCAGCCAGACGCCCGCCCATCATGATCGCAATCTCGGTCTCCAAATAGTCCTTGGTGTAGTTGTGCTTGTCATCGATTGGCAACTGCATGGTGACGCCCAGCGCCATGCCACGCGGAATGATCGTCACTTTGTGCAGCGGATCAGAGTTCGGCAGCTTTGCCGCCACCAGCGCGTGGCCTGCTTCGTGATACGCCGTCACTTTTTTCTCGTCTTCGGTGAGGATCAGCGACTTGCGCTCCACCCCCATCAGCACTTTGTCCTTGGCCAGCTCGAAGTCGTACATGAGCACCGCTTTGCGGTTCTGCCGCGCCGCGCTCAACGCAGCTTCATTGACCATATTTGCAAGGTCAGCACCCGAAAATCCCGGAGTGCCACGCGCCAGAACGGAAAGATCCACGTCGTCCGAGAGAGGAATCTTGCGTGTGTGTACCCGCAAAATTTCCTCGCGCCCGCGCACATCGGGACGGTTCACTACCACTCGCCGGTCAAAACGCCCCGGCCGCAGCAGCGCCGGATCGAGCACGTCCGGACGGTTCGTCGCCGCCATCAGGATGACGCCTTCATTCGATTCGAAGCCGTCCATCTCTACCAGCAACTGGTTCAGGGTTTGCTCACGCTCATCGTGCCCACCACCGAGTCCAGCGCCGCGATGACGTCCGACCGCGTCGATCTCGTCGATAAAGATGATGCAGGGCGCGTTCTTCTTTCCCTGCTCAAACAGGTCACGTACCCGGCTGGCGCCCACACCCACAAACATCTCGACAAAGTCTGAACCGGAAATGGAGAAGAACGGAACGTTGGCTTCACCGGCGACCGCTCTCGCCAGCAGGGTCTTGCCTGTACCCGGAGAACCCACCAGCAGCACGCCCTTGGGGATCCGCCCACCCAGCTTCTGGAACTTCTGGGCCTCGCGCAGGAACTCAATAATTTCGCGCAGCTCTTCTTTGGCTTCTTCCACGCCGGCAACGTCCTTGAACGTCACCTTTTTCTGCTGCATGGAGAGTAGCCGCGCCCGGCTCTTGCCAAATGAAAGCGCCTTGTTTCCGCCGGTTTGCATTTGCCGGATCATGAAGTACCAGAGCGCGGCGAGCAGCGCCAATGGCGCCAACAGATTCACCAGCCAGCCCCAGCTGCTGTTGCTCACATCGCGTACCGTGATGCTGACACCTTTGTCCTGGAGCTTTTTGATCATCTCCGGATAGTTCGCCGGCGCAGTGCTATGGAAAATCGAACCATCGCCCGACTTCCCCCGTACCTCCATGCCAGTCAGGGTCACCTCTTTCACGTTGCCCTGTTCCACCTCTGCCATGAGCTGAGAGAAGTTGATCTCCCTCTCTTTTTGACCGGAGTTCGCCGTCTTGACGACTTGCCATAGCGCGACTGCGGAAATCAGAATTACCACCCAGAAAATGATCGTTTTAACTGTTGAATTCACTGAAAAGCTCCTAAAGAAATACCGCCTTGTCGGAACACCGCCGGAAGTACACCTCTCCCACCAGATTAGATGCTCTCGCCGGAATTTGGATCGACAAAATGCCTCTGCACTTATTCTACCCCGCTCTCCGGAAAAAAGCCGAAGGTTGTTCGAATAACTTAGGTCACAACAGTTTCAGGATGAAACTGCCAGGTATGGCAGGTTGCGGTTGGTCTGCTGTGGCGAGCCCAAGCCGTACCCCATCAAGAATGCGCTGTCCACCAGGAAGCCAAAGTAGTCTGGCTGCAACTGCACCCGGCGGGCGGATTGCCTATCCAGCAAGGTAATTAGTTTCACCGAGGCCGCATCACGCGCCCGCAAGTCGTTCATCAGGAACTCAGTCGTGACCCCGGAATGTACCAGCCCCTCAACCAGCAGCAGGTGCTGCCCTTTGATCTCCAGTTCATGGCTGAAGAAGATTTCCATCATTCCGGGCAGGTCATCGGTCAGCTGCGGCCGGTAGCGAGGCTTGATGAACTGGCAAATTACTGGCACCTCTATCGACCTTACGAGGTCGGCGAGAAAAATGAAGCCGTTCTCAAGCACCGCCAGCGTGTGGACGGTCTTCCCTTTGTAGTCATGCGAAATTTGCCGCGCCATCTCCCGCACTCGTTTCTGGATCTGCTCAGCAGGAATGATGATTTGTAACCTGTCTGGTTTTAGTGCTTCAGTCATTTAGGAAAGATGTAGTGCCGCGCGTTCGCAAGCCAGTTGGGCAAGGAGGAATTCTGTATGTGAATCCTCAGCTCAGTGGCAGCTCCCGAATCAGCAGCCCAGCGCCGCTTTTCGCCTGAAAATCTCGGCTTACCCCAAGTCCCCGCATCCAGACAATTTCGTCGCCGTTCGCTACAACCGGCCAGCGTTTCTTATCGTCCCCGGTCACATGCCTGTCCTGCAGCAGCTCTTTGATCTTTTTTGGTTCCTTGCTATGCAGCGGCCAAAACCGTTCGCCAGCACGCCAGTTTCTTACTACAAGACCCACCTTCGCGGCCGGCGCATCCAGCAAGTGTTCGGGATTATACCTCTCAGAGCTGCAATTCCCGTTTACGAACAACGCTTCTAAGACCAGCCCTGCTTCACTGACCACCGTGCTTCCGGGAATTGCGAGTTGGTATTCATAATCGTAATCCTGCAATTCGGCGGACGCTGGCTCAAACCTGATCTCGCCTTTATGCCTGAAAGCAACCCAGTTTCCGGGAAGTGCCGCGCAACTGCCTTCATGCCGCAAAGAAAGGATGTCCTCGACGTGCCGGAATTCCAGCCCTAGCCCGAGCGATTCCGCGGCAGCCCGTACCAGCCGCCTTTGGACTGCAGGTGGAAGCTCCTCCAAACGTTTCCCGTTCAGGATCCCAGTCTTCTGAGCCCTGGTCCAGACTTCCGGTAGCAACCTGCCGACTTCCTTCGTCCAATATTCCTCTTCCGCTCTCGCGATCTCCGCGGTTTCCGCCAAGGTCTCGCGCACTGACGGATTTACGTGCCGTTCCAGCCGGGGAAGAATTCCATGCCGGATGCGGTTTCGCGTGTGCCGCAAGTCCCGATTGCTGGTGTCCTCGCGCCAGCACTGGCTGATTTCACCAAGATAGACCTCTAGCTCGCTTCTTCGTGTTCCCAGAAGCGGGCGGATTATCACGCTTGTATTCCGCTGATTGCGGAATGCTGAGTGTTGAATGCCCACCTTCGGATAAATCCCTGCCAGCCCTCGTGTACCAGCACCACGCGCCAGCTTCATCAGCACCGTTTCCGCTTGATCGTCGATGGTATGGGCGGTGGCAATCTTGTCCAAAGGCCCGCCGCGAAGACGTCTTTCGAAGAATTGGTATCTAATTTCTCTCGCTGCCGTTTCCAGACTCAGTTTCTTTTCCGCTGCGTACTGTTTCACATCGCAGCTTTCGCAGATGAACTCCAGCCCGTTTGCCGCTGCTAGTTCGCGGGCGAATTGCTCATCCGCATCTGATTCAGAGCCTCTTAATTTGTGGTTGAGATGGACTACCGAAAGGACAATTCCCAGCTCGCCCCGAAGGTCGATCAGCAGCCGCAGCAGTGCAACCGAATCCGCGCCTCCGGAAACCGCAACGCCTACACAGTCTCCGGGCCGGAGCAGATCATTTTTGCGGATATAGGCAAGTACCGGTTGGGCAAGCTTGTGCACGGCTCAATGTTACATCTCGATCAGCCGGTTCAACTTCGCATTCAAATCCGAGACCAGCCGACTCTGAATTTGGCGTAAAATACCCGCCATGATTCCCCAAGACCTTCTCGACATACTGGTTTGCCCGGTCTGCAAGAAGCCGCTGGTGCTCAAAGACACTGTTGAGAGCCTGAAGTGCGGTGAGTGCCGCCGTGTGTATCCGGTCCGCGACAACATACCGATACTGCTGGTGGACGAAGCTGTGACTGAGCCGTCGTGACCGTGGGCCGACACTTCCTCGACTTGCCTGGGCAGGCTTGTCCGCCAGCTTTGACCTGATTCTTTTGGCCCAAGAGTGCCGCGGCTGAATGGTCGTCTTAATGGGTGGCACGGCCCGACAAAAGTGTCCGCCCTTGATGAGGTTCTGTCTCAAAACGAACACATCATCTCGGTCCCGGAATGACACTTTGTGTCAGTCTTGAGACTCGTGAGCGTCGTTGCCTCTGATCTTTTCGTCTCCGCCCGCCGATAGAAATAGCAACTTCATTGATATTGAAGGGTTTTAGTGACTATACGGTTTATCTATTGAGATTTACAGGATGACCCTGGGTTCGGCAAATAAATTGCATGCAACAAAACCAGTTGCAGCTGAGTCTAATGGGTAGAGGCAGTCAGGGTCGGAGGTGAAAGATGAGAGAAAGATTTTCCGTCACCGAATTAGCGGCTCTGCGGAACGACTTGCTGCAAGGGGGTTTAGCAGACTCCCGCGAGGCCGCGGAGCTGGTGCAAGTCTTCCTGATGGGGCGGGGCTATGGTGTGTCGCCGCAGGCGGCTTTCGATGCTGTGGGTCGCGTAGAAATGTCAGGATGCGCGTTGCCGGTACTGCAAAAGGAACTCGAGAACCTCGCGTTGGTCATGTAGCGGTGACCGCGAGACCGAAGTCTTTGAGCAGAATGGAGTTTTGAAGTCGAATTTGTTAGCAGTCGAGTTTTGAAGAACGCAGTCGAGTTTTCAAAAAAGAGATCCGCGGGGACTGAGACGTAACCAGTCGCTCCCCACAGATGAATGACAAGGAACGAGCCGGGCAAACCAGCCCGGCGTTCTTGTTTTTGGGGACTCCGTAGAATAGAAATCGGGCTTCAACGCAGGTGTACCCGCGGCGTTCCCCAGCCCCATCTACTTTCCGAAGCTGTCGCTGCTGCCGCCTTGCATCTGCCTGGCGGGATACCTCATGAAAAATATCCCAATTTAGTTGACCCCGGGATATGCGATAACGTATAAGCTTTTGAAAATTCAACAATCAGGCAGGCTACTCTGGGATCCCCAGTTCAAGGAACGGTGGCCACAAGCGAACTTTCAGACCTTCCGTTAGTAACAAAGCGAAAACTCTTCCGTAGGCCCGAAGTATGGATGGTCCTCGCGGCTCTGGCCGTCCGGCTAGGGGTGGTTGCCTTTGTGTATAACGATTGGCTGGACGCCAGTCGCGATCACTACTACTTTGGCTACGAGAACGGCCGGGTGGCCAGATCAATCGCTTTGGGACAGGGAGTCAGTAATCCGCTCCACGGGAATTCTGGCCCCACCGCGATGATCATGCCGGTCTACCCGGTTATTCTGGCAGGCGTCTTCAAGATTCTCGGGATCTACTCTAAGGCTTCGGCGATCGCCATTCTCTCGCTCAACAGTTTATTTTCTGCTCTTACCTGCCTCCCAATCGTGCTGATTTGTCGCAAGCTGCTCGGCGGTCGTACGGCGATGATTGCGGGGTGGATGTGGGCTTTCTGGCCGAATGGCATCTACTTTTCGGCGGATTGGATGTGGCCAACGTGTTTGACCACTCTCTTGCTGGCTTCATTATTTCTGCTGGTCTTACACCTAAAAACCGCAAACAATAAGTGGGCCTGGGTTGGATTCGGTCTGCTGTCTGGCTTTGCCGCCCTAAACGACCCAAATGTGCTCTCAGTATTGCCGCTGCTGGCGCTCTGGGTGTCTCTGGTTCGGCGCCGGGGCGGACGGCGATGGTTCTCCCTCGGCGCGCTGGCGGCCGCGGCGTTCCTTGTTGTCGTGATGCCATGGCTGATTCGCGACTACCGCACTTTCCATCGTTTCATTCCGTTTAGGGACGGCCTGGGCCTTGAGCTTTACGTGGGAAACAACGGCTACAGCCGCCACTGGGCGAACGGCAAAGTGCGGCCCTCGAACAACCCGGCGGAGCTAAGCGAGTTCAAGCAGGGCGAACTGGCATACATGTCGCACAAGAAGGCGCAAGCGCTCGATTTTATTAAGGCGCACCCGCGCTGGTACGCCGTCATGACTCAGCGGCGGGCAATCTATCTGTGGACGGGATTTTGGAGCCTGGAACGTCCCTATTTGTTGGAGGAACCCATGGATCCGGAAAACATTTTGCTCTCAGTCGCCGCCCTGACGCTGGCGCTGATCGGAATGCGACGGCTTTGGCGAGAGGACGCGGCGCTCGTAGTGCCGTTCTTACTGCTAATAGCGTTCTTTCCGCTGACGTATTACTTTACGCACCCTGAGGTTTACTACATGCGTCCGATCGACCCGTTCATTGTTGTCTTTGCGGCTTATGGGGTCACCCCAAGACCTCGCGCCAAAACGCAGATTGCATATCAGGAACTGACCGCGGGCTAGTCTATTCGTAGCGAAGGCTTTCAACGGGATCGAGTCTGGCTGCTCGGGCTGCGGGAACCGTGCCGAACAGAATTCCTACCAAAGAAGAGACCACAATGGCGACGATGGCTGAGAGTCCAGAGATAGGGATGCGGTATTCGGTAAGAAAGCGCACAGAATAAGGTACGGCTAAACCGATCACCACTCCCAAGAGGCCTCCGCCTACGGAAATTAGGATGGCCTCCGACAGAAACTGGAAACGGATCTCACGATTGGTGGCGCCCAGCGCCTTGCGGATGCCAATCTCGCGGATGCGCGCGCTGACGGTTGCCAGCATGATGTTCATAATGCCGATGCCGCTCACGAGCAAGACCACGGCGGCGACTAGCAAAAGCACAATGGTCAAAGCATTCGCAGTTTTCTCGGCCACGGCAACCAGTTCGGTCAAATTGGTGACCTTGTAAACGGACTCCGACCGATGGCGGCCCTGAATGACCCGTCCGATCTGCTCAGTCGCCGTCACCACCATTGAGGGATCGGCAACCGAGAAGTACATCTCTTTCACCGTCGGCGTATCGATGAAATAACGAGCCACGCTGTAGGGGATCGCCAAGGTGTTGTCTGTCACCTCCGACTGCCCGAAGGTGTTTACCCGCTCTTTGAATGTCCCCACAATGGTGAATGGTAGCCCGGTTAATTTGATAACTTTGCCCACAGCTGCGTCCGTCGAGCCATAGATGTCCTGCGCCATCTTCTCTGTGACGACGCCGACCTTGTTGTGAGCTTGCTCATCCTGGGCGTCGAAGAACCTTCCCGAAACCACAACCAGATTGCGTACGATGCGGTATTCCGGGTAGACGCCGAGGATGATGATGTCTCGTTCTTTACCTCCTCCGACGGGGATACGGTCGTCCAGAGTGACCACGGGAGAAGCAGCTACGATGCCCGGCACTTCCTCTTGAGCGGCCCTCATGTCATCCACGGTCAGCGGGTCGGGGGTGGCATTGTTGAGGCGCTGTCCTCCGCCTGGGTATTCTGCGTAAATCATGTTGGCACCGATTGATTGGATCTGGTTAACCACATATTGCTTGCCAGTCATGCCGATGGTGACTACCAGGATCAGCGAAGCCGTGCCGATGACCATCCCTAGCCCGGTAAGCAGAAAACGTACCTTATTGCTGCAGAAAGTTTCGAACGCAAAGCTGAGGATCTCGCTGAATGCGAGCTTGGGAGCCAGCTCGGATACTGTGGTGGTGACGGTCACCTGAAATTAGATGCTACGCGTCGTGCGCGGGAGTCGCAAAGTGCTGTACAGTGCTCAGGCCGATAAGGTGCTGGCTTGCGATAGCAGCGCGCCGTAGATTTTCTGTACCTGTTTTTTTGTGTCTTCGAGCGTGCCGCTGTTGTCGATCACATAGTCGGCGGCTTGGATTTTTGCTTCCTCAGGCGCTTGTGCCATCATTCTGCGCGTAATCTCGCTGCGCGCGGCCTCCGTGTCCCCGGCGAACTTCTGTGCCCAGCGATCGACACGTTGTTGTGGCTTACAGGTGACCACGATGATCCGGTCGAAACGTTTTCGTAGTCCCGCCTCGAGCAGCAGGGCGGCTTCGAGCATCACGATCGCATCTGGCTCGCGGCGGCGGATCTCTTCCATCCACTGTTCGTACTTCTGAATGACGCCGGGATGCAGAATGCGATTGAGTTCGTAAATTCGCGGACGCCGTTTGTCGAATGCAGACTCAGCCAGGCGGGCGCGGTTAATCGTCCCATCTGGATTCAGGATCTCCTGACCGAACTTTCCGAGAATCTCCTGATAGGCCGGCTCCCCAGCGCGCATAAGCTCGTGCGCGAGATCGTCAGCGTCAATGGTGTGTGCGCCGAGCTCGGTGAATATTCGTCCGACCAGGGACTTTCCCGAAGCGATACCGCCTGTGAGTCCAATTTTCAACATCGCCCCCCCGAAGACGATTTCACCACAGAGTCACAGAGACAGGGAGGACCCCAACAAAATTCTTGGCGTTTTCTTTCTCTGGTCTCTGTGATGAAATAAATGTTTTCATGCTCGTGAAAACTCCGCTACCGGATTCCCTCGCCGCATCTTTGCCGCCTTCACTGTGTTCGCCATCAGCATTGCAATGGTCAGCGGGCCCACTCCGCCGGGCACTGGTGTGATAGCGCCCGCAACTTCCGCCACTTCGGGATGCACGTCGCCGACCAGCGTTGAACCCTTGGTGCTGAACATCTCTTTACGCTTGGCGTTTCCGGCGAACAGCCTGGAGAATTCTACCGGATCGGTCACGCGATTCATTCCAACGTCAATCACGGTCGCGCCTGGACGAACAAATTCTCGCGTGATCATACCCGCACGTCCGATCGCTGCTATCAGGATATCTGCGCGGCGACAAACCGCAGGCAAGTCTCGGGTCTTGGAGTGGCAGACCGTGACCGTGGCGTTAGCGTTAAGCAACAGCATTGCCATCGGCTTGCCGACTATGTCGCTTCGACCGACTACTACCGCCTCCTGACCAGAAATTTTGATTGCGCTGCGCTTTAGCATTTCCATAATGCCGGCCGGAGTGCATGGGACAAGTCCCGGTTGCTGGGTCGAAAGAAACCCAACGTTCATGGGATGAAAGCCATCCACATCTTTTGCCGGATCGACTGCGAGCAAGATTTTCTTTGAAGCCACTTGGGGCGGCAGCGGAAGTTGCACAAGAATGCCATCGATTTCGTCGCGGCGATTCAACTCGGCGACGAGTTCCAGCAGATCTTGGGTGGTGACGTTCGCGGATGGCGTGTGCTTCTCGCTGTAGATACCGACTTCCTCGCAGCTCTTAACTTTGCCGCGGACATAGATTTCTGAAGCGGGATGATTGCCGGCGAGGATGACAGCCAGACCGGGACGCACACCCGCAGCAGCCAGCGACTTCACAGCAGCGGCGGCTTCGGACCGGATTTCAACGGCAATCTTGTTGCCGTCTAGGATGGTTGCAGGCATGGGATGCCGGAAATGGAATTTTAGCACCCGTCCTGTCTCATGTAGGCCCAGACGCCCCCGTCTAGGCGGGCAGGCGAGGGTGTGCCTGCCCCTACATTTGCGTGTGCTCTTCGCGGTTGTGCCGGGACTCAGGGAACTCCGACGTTCCCGCTTTCTCAATATTTGCCTCAGCAAATTCTCTCACTCGATCCAGAGCGGCCTGAAGCTCCTTGAGATACGTTTCGTCACTCGCGTCGTGCGGAACGGGAATCTGCCGGCTCACTCGCATCAGTGCACGGGTAAACGGCTTGGGGACCATGCAGCCGTCCCAGGTCTTAAGGATCCATGCCCGATCGAGTGCGACGTGGAAGACGACCATGGGCGCTCCCGTGCTGCGAGCCAAAACCACTGGGCCGGGCTTGGCCACGTACCGCGGACCTTTAGGGCCGTCGATGGTAAACGCTGCTGTCCAGCCCTGCTCCAGTTCCCGCCGCATTCCAAGCAACGCTCGGACCGCGCCTTTCGAACTCGATCCCCGGACTTTGACGAAGCCAAACTTCTGCATGATGCGTCCGGTGTATTCCCCGTCGAAGCTGTCGCTGCTCATTACTCGGACTTGCAGATCGCGGCACCAATACATCGCCGGAATCATGCAGTTGTGCCAAAAGGAGTAAACGAATGGCCGCTGCGCCAGGCTCTCAGGCGAGCCATCTTCCCAGGAGACCGAAAACCGGATCGTCGGGCCAAGGATGCGGACCGCAAAATATCCCGCCCAGGTAATTAGCCACAAGAGAATGCGCTGCTTCAGCGTGAACTTCCGCCAGGGTACGTCAACTTTCGGCGGCGCGGGGGTTGCCACGGCATTCACGCGATTATTGTATCGCCCTGTGTGGCTTCAGGTTCAGTAGGCGTGTTGAGGTCCAGTGGAAGAGCGGTGCTTCAGCGCCGCGTACTAGTCTAAAAGGGACTTGACGCGGCCATGAAATGGCCGCTCTTCCACGAATGACCGTTCTTCCACGGTAGAATCGCGAACACGATTCTTGAAGGAACTTGTGCATTCTGCCCTCAGATTTGTCGACCATCGCCCCCGGCCTCTACCGTCCGGCCCCTGGGTCATGGAACAGACCTGGAACGATCTGCTCTTTGCTCACTGGCCAATCTCTGCCGAAATTCTGCGGCCACTAGTCCCACCCGTGCTCTCTCTGGATACCTTCGAGGGGCAATGCTGGATGGCGATTACTCCCTTCCATATGACCGGGATTCGCTTTCGTGGGCTTCCGCCATTGCCTGGCCTCTCACGGTTCCCCGAGCTCAACGTTCGTACTTATGTCAGCTTCCGTGGCAAACCGGGCGTCTACTTTTTCAGCCTGGATGCAGGCAGTCGTGCGGCTGTCTGGGCAGCAAGAGCGACGTATCGGCTGCCTTACTTTCATGCGCGAATGAATGTGGAGCAGCACGAAGGCGATTGGATCGCGTATCGTTGCCGCCGCGACGGTGACGCAGAATTCCGCGTGAAATACAGGCCCACAGCCCTCGTCGAATTGAGAAGGCCTGGAACTCTCGCGAACTGGCTTACCGAGCGGTACTGCCTTTACACGGTTTACCGCAAGTCAGTTTTTCGAGCAGAAATTCACCACTCGCAATGGCCCTTGCAGGATGCCGAAGCAGAAATTTCAGAGAACACGATGGCCATCGCCGCCGGAATCAAGCTTCCGGAAATCCTGCCGCTGCTGCACTTCTCCAAGAAGCTGCAAGTCCTGATCTGGCCGTTGAAAAAGGCTTGACAACGCTCACTCGTTTATTTCCAGAGCTGCTGAATCCAGCTCACGAGTTTTATTGCGCGCAGCTTAGGCTTCTCATATGCTGCGAATCAGGGAATCCCAATGGCAACGGCCATTCCAAGCGGAACCGAGCAGCTACTGCTTTTTCTTTTCGTGATTTTCGTGACCACGAAAATGCTGGGAGAAATTTTCGAGCGGCTCAAACTGCCGGCCGTTCCGGGGGAGATTCTCGCGGGAGTCGCGCTTGGGCCTTACGCCTTGGGATGGATTCCTCCGAGCGACACTCTTCGATCGGTGGCGCAGATTGGCGCGATCTTTGTGCTCTTCAGCGCGGGCCTGGAAACCAGTCCTCGCGACCTGATCCGCGTCAGCCGCAAGGCGCTGCTGGTTTCTGTGGCCGGCGTCGTAGTTCCTTTTGTGCTCGGCTTCGCGTACATGAAATTGCGCGGAGACACGACGGTTGAGGCTGTTTTCATTGCCGCGGCTATGGTCGCTACCAGCATTGGAATCACGGCACGCGCCCTGGCCGATATGAATGTTCTCTCCACCCGCACCGCCAGGATCATCCTGGGAGCCGCGGTTTTTGACGATGTTCTGGGCATGCTGGTACTTGCGGTCGTGGCCGGGGCCGCGTCGGGCACCGGAGTGCAGTGGTGGCATCTGGGAGTGCTCATCGCTGAGGCGGTGACCTTCGCGCTGTTCATGATGTTTGTCGCTCCACGGCTGGTCCACCAATTGCACCCTCGACTGGAGCAGCTTTCCACTCAGAACGCCTCGTTGGTCGTGGCGCTTGCCATTTGCCTGCTACTCTCCTGGCTGGCCGCCAAGATCGGAATGGCCGCGATCGTTGGCGCTTTCTTTGCCGGATTGATGTTTGCTGACTACGCTCCGCGATGGAATTTGGTGCCCCGGGTCGGCGGCATCACCGCTTTTCTGGCGCCATTCTTTTTCTTTGACATTGGTTCGCGGCTGAATGCGCGGCTGCTCACGGGAAACTTGCTGACGATGGCGATTGTCATCTCGATGCTGGCCATCATCTCGAAGGTGATCGGCTGCGGGCTACCCCTTCTGCGCGAAGGCTGGACAATGGTGTTTCGCGTCGGCGTTGGCATGATGCCCCGCGGAGAGGTCGCTCTTATCGTGGCACTGGTAGGACTGCAATCTCGGATTTTGAGTGAGTCTGCGTACGGCATCGTTGTGCTCATGACTGTAGTTACGACGGTTCTTGCGCCACCGCTCTTGCGTTACTTGTTCCGGAACGAGATTAAACATCGCCAGGAGGAACACGTTCCCGCGCCGGTACAATTATAATTCCGCCTTTGCAGGAACTTTGCAGGAACTATGGAATGAACCTGACTGGCCGGGTGGCGCTGGTGACCGGGGCTTCACAGGGAATTGGACGCGCGTGTGCGCTGAAGCTGGCGAAATGCGGCGCCAGCGTAATTTCCGTTGCGCGCAATAAGCAGAAGCTGGAAGAACTCGCGCGCGAGATTTCTTCTTCTGGAGCACGGGCCGACATCGCCTTCGCGGATGTCACAAACGAAGAGCAGATTAAGACTGTGTTCAAGTCTGTTCTGGGCGAGTTCGGCAAGATCGACATCCTGGTGAACAATGCGGGCATCACGCGCGACCAACTCATCATGCGCATGAAACGCGCGGATTGGGACGCAGTTCTGAGCACGAATCTGACTTCGGCGTATTTGTGCGTGCAACAGGTAATCGGATCGATGCTGAAACAGCGCTGGGGACGGATCATCAATATCACGTCAGTTTTTGGGCAGACGGGTCAGGCTGGCCAGGCGAATTATGCCGCGTCAAAGGCCGGGCTGATTGGGCTTACGATGGCGATAGCCCGCGAGGTGGGATCGCGAAACATCACCTGCAATGCAGTGTCGCCGGGCTTCATTGAAACCGCCATGACCTCGGTGTTGTCGGAAGAGCTGAAGCAGAGCGCGCTGCAAGCGATTCCTCTCCGCCGGATCGGTACGCCTGAGGACGTTGCAAGCTGTGTAGCATTTCTAGCTTCGGAAGAAGCCGGATACATCACCGGACATGTGCTGAATGTGAATGGTGGCATGCTGATGGGTTAAAGCCTCCCCAGAGGCCACAGAGGTGCACAGAGGATGGCCGAATTTCTAAAACCCATACTGCAGGCTTCTCCCTCTGTGACCTCCGTGGCAAAAAGCTTTTCCATCGCCCCAGCCAACACCGTCGAGGAAATTGCCCGAATTCGGGAGCTGTTTGTCGAATACTCCCAATCCCTTGGCTTTAGTCTGTGTTTCCAGAGCTTCGACAAAGAACTCGCCGGATTGCCGGGGGACTATTCGCCGCCGGGCGGCCGCCTGCTGCTTGGGACGTACGACGGTGCCCCTGCCGGATGCGTAGCTCTGCACAAACTCGCTCCTGGAATCTGCGAAATGAAGCGTTTGTATGTGCGCCCGCAGTTCCGCGGCAAAGGCCTTGGGCGCGTTCTTGCCGAGCGTATCATCGCTGACGCGCGGCAAATCGGATACCAGCAATTGCGCCTGGATACGGTCGAGCCCATGATGCGGACCGCGGTGGCGATGTATCGTCAGCTGGGATTCCGCGAGATTGCGCCTTATCGCGAGAATCCGATTGAGGGCGCGCTTTACATGGAACTGCAGCTGTGAGAGGAAGACACATGAAATCCATTCTGGTTTGTTGCGTGGTTCTATTGCTCGGAATGTCTATGTTGGCGGCTACTCCGAAGGATGTGTCCTACAAGAGCGGAGACGAAAGCGTCCACGGAATCCTGTACACGCCCGACGGTAAAGGGCCTTTCCCCGGGATTATTGTGATCCACGAATTTTGGGGATTGAACGACTGGGTCAAAGAACAGGCGGCAAGACTCGCCGACCAGGGTTACGTGGCGTTGGCCATAGATCTCTATCGCGGCAAAGTTGCCACCACTGCGGATGAAGCTCACGAAATCATGCGTGGAGTGCCGGAAGATCGCGCCAAACGCGACCTGCACGCGGCTTTCCAGTACCTGCACTCCCAGCCCAATGTGAAGAAGGACCGGATCGGCGCCATCGGCTGGTGCATGGGAGGCGGATACTCGCTCGACGTGGCGCTCCAGGAGCCGACGCTGGCCGCAGACGTCATCAACTACGGACATCTGGCGACCGATCCTGAGGCGCTGAAGAAGATCAACGCTCCCATTCTGGGACTTTTCGGCGCGCAGGACCGCGGAATTACGCCCGAGGACGTGAAGAAGTTCGGCGACGCGCTCGACAAGATGGGCAAGAGAATAGACGTCACCATTTATCCCGACGCCGGCCATGCCTTCGAAAATCCGAACAACAAAGACGGCTATCGTGCTAAGGACGCCGCCGATGCATGGAACAAGACAGTTAACTTCCTTGCCAGCACATTGAAGAAGTAGAACCCTTGCGCCTTTGGTTTCGGGAAGGTACGGGCATCATTGGGAGCAATGATTTTACGCGGAGCAGGTAGGCTGCAGCAGGGTTGCTGCTGATTGTTAACTTTTCGCTTGCCATCATGTACTACTCTGGTTACCATGCACGCTAACTCCTGTTGATGAATATCGGCGTCACAATCCGAAATTTCCGGTTGCAAAGGGGAATGTCGCAAGGCGACATCGAAAAGCGTACTGGCCTGCTGCGCTGCTATCTCTCCCGTGTAGAGAACGGACATACCGTGCCTTCGCTCGATACACTCTCGAAGATTGCCGGCGCCATGGAGCTCCCGCTCTCGCACTTCTTCTCTGAACCGGGCAACAACAACGGATCGAGGGCCCTCCCCCAACTTTCCGATGACGAGCTCCGTTTTCTATCTCAGATTCGTCGCTACTCGGGAACCCTGAATGACAGTGATCGCAAGCTGGTCATAGCCATGGTCAAGAAAATGGCGACGAAGTAGAAAGACAGCCATTAGCTCTTAGCCGTTAGAAGCTAACCGCAAAGAGCTGCCTTCCGCTTACTTTCGTCCCATCCCTCCCGTGTCCAACCGGTACCTCGTCCCCTGGGCCAATCTCCCATAGACTGGCGGCTGGAGAACTCATGACCGTCGATGAGGAACTGAACGTTCTCGAGTCGCAACTCCGGCGGCTGAAGATCGAGTACGAGGTTTTCTTCAGCAATCCGCAAAAGCGGCCGCCCACCGATGTCGAGTGGAAAGTGCTGGCGATGTTGCGAAAATTCTCTGATGGCGGCCGTTTGAGTTTCTCCCAACGTTTTCGCTACAACGAAATGGCGCAGCGCTATGCCATTTACAGTGATCTGTGGCGCAAGAAATCGCGTATCCGCGAAGAAGGCTACCGCCGTCCACAAGATGCCCTGCTGTCGGTGCAGGGAGTCCGGCCCGAAGAGCACGTACCCGAGCACAAAGTGTACGGCGTGGGCCTGGGCCATCTTTCCGCAGAGGGAGGCGCCAGCGATAAACTCGCTGAAGAGCAGCCGTTTGTTGTGCACTGCACCGATCCCGGAGCGGAGCGCGACAAAGTTGAAAAGCTCTTCATCGCCCTGACCGGCGCCAAGAAAAAGGCGGGCGAGAACACCTCAGGTTCTCTGGAGAGCTTCACTTCGTTCGTGCAAAAAAAGACCGAGCAGATTCGAAAACAGCATGGCTGCAAGAGCGTCGAGTACAGCGTGGACGTCTCTGACGGCAAGGTAAAGCTGACCGCCAAAGCCAAAGCGTAGCTGTTAGCTCGCGGCCAATTCCTGAGCGACAATTTCCTATTCTCCGTTAGTAGATCCAGCACATGGGTCGCCCGTGCTGATAAAATTTGCTGTTAACGCTTCCAGCACGACAAATCCCATCCGAGGCCAATGATGTCCCAAAAAATCAAGCGTGCGATTCTCAGTGTCACTGATAAGACCGGGTTGGCGGAGTTCGCCCGCAACCTCGCCGGCATGGGAGTAGAGCTGATCTCAACCGGGGGTACTGCGAAATTGCTGCGTGAAGCAGGAATCGCGGTGAAAGATATTTCTGAGGTCACCGGGTTCCCCGAGATGCTTGACGGACGCGTGAAGACGCTGCATCCCAAAGTTCACGGCGGCATTCTGCACCGCCGCGAAGACCCCTCCCACCGGGCTGCACTAGCCGAACACGGCATCCAGCCGATCGACATGGTCGTGGTTAACCTCTATGCGTTTGAGAAGACGGCTGCCAAACCAGGCGTGCATTTCGAAGAACTGATCGAGAACATCGACATCGGCGGCCCCTCGATGATCCGCTCTGCGGCGAAGAATTTCCATGATGTGGCAGTGGTGACTTCGCCGGCTGACTACCAGGCCATCGCAGAAGAGATGTCTAAATCAGGCGGTGCGCTCTCGTCTGAGACGAAGTGGCGTCTGGCGCAAAAGGCATTTGCCACCACCGCAGCTTATGATTCCGCGATCGCTTCAACTCTGGAACAAGTCAGTGTGAACGGCAATTCCGAAATTCGCCATGCGGAAAGTTTTCCCAGAACCCTGCGACTTTCGTTTACCGAGGTTACGGATCTGCGCTACGGAGAGAATCCGCACCAGAAGGCCGCAATGTACTCTGACGGGTCAGGCACAGGCGTCGCCAATGCGCGCCAGGTGCAAGGCAAGGAACTTTCCTACAACAATATCGTCGACTTGCAGGCGGCGTGGGACTTAGCGCAAGAATTCGAGGAGCCGGTCTGCGCGATCATCAAGCATACAAATCCTTGCGGCACGGCTACCGGCAAGACACTGGCTGAGGCATACAAACGCGCTCTTGAGTGCGACCCGGTTTCAGCTTTTGGCGGCGTCATCGGCGTGAATCGCCCAGTGGATGCGGCTGCTGCAGAGGAGATGGCAAAGCTTTTTCTGGAAGTGATTGCGGCGCCGGCTTTCGAAAAAGCCGCGGTTGAGAAATTCGCCGCCAAGAAGAACCTGCGGCTAGTTGAGATAACCAACAGTCCGCAGAAATGGGTCCTGAAAAATGTCTCTGGCGGCATGCTGGTGCAGGACGCAGACCTGCATCAGTTGCGCGAGGCTGATCTCAAAGTGGTCACCAAACGCCAGCCAACCCCGGAAGAGAAGCGCGCTTTGCTGTTTGCCTGGAAGGTTTGCAAGCATGTGAAGTCGAACGCCATACTGTATTCGCGTGATGGACAAACCGTTGGCGTCGGCGCAGGTCAAATGAGCCGTGTGGACTCCTGCCGCTTAGGGGCGTCTAAGGCTGTGTTGCCGCTGAAAGGCACAGTCGCCGCGTCTGACGCTTTCTTCCCTTTTCCTGATGGGGTGGAAGAAATCGCCAAGGCCGGCGCGACTGCGATCATTCAGCCCGGAGGATCAGTTCGGGACCAGGAAGTGATCGAAGCCGCCGACCGGCTTGGGCTGGCAATGATCTTCACTGGAGTCAGGCACTTCCGGCACTGATCATCGTGTGATCCAAGCGCGGATTTGAATTAAAAAACATGTCTCCCGAAAACTTCCAGCGTTTCGTCGACCAACATCCATCGCTGTTCGCGGCCATCTTCCCGTTTTACTTCGTTACGCTGTGGCTTTTCGTGGGCACCGTCATCAGTCTCATGGGGGGATGGTTTTCATTGTCGAAGCTTTATCGCACACGAATTCCGTTCAAGGGAGAGAAACTGAGACTGCAAAGCGGTCAGATGCGGTGGCTGACTAACTACAACAGTGTGCTCACGCTTGGGGCCAATCAGGAGGGCCTCTACCTAGCCAGCATGTTCCTTTTCCGCTTCATGCAGCCGCCACTTTTGATTCCATGGGGAGAAGTTAAGGTACGAAGGTACAAGGGCTGGTTCTTCGAATATGTGATCTTCACCCTGGGGCGCGAATCATCGATCCCGCTGCGAATTCGAAGCAAGCTGGCGGAAAAACTGCGGAACATGGCTGGAAATCGCTGGCCAGTGGAAGACACCTGACATGGCAAGATTATGTCGTCGCGTTCAGGATCTGAAGGTCGCCCGATGACCCGATCATCCAATGGTTCCACCACCCTAGTTTTTCGCAATCCCTCTTTCCGGCAGGGTAAAATAACCAGAAGCACCCACCGGAGGCGCTTCAGCATCCAATCGCTATGGTCTTGGGAGTTTACAGGTATTTCATGAAAAGTATTTTTGCCCTGCTTCTAACCGCTTCTTTGGCTTTTGCCCAGCAACCATCCTCCAGCCCGCAGGCTTCCAGCCCGGAGCCGGCCCAACCTGTCCAGCCCGCGCAGTCTGCTTCTCACAAAGTGGACAAAGCCTCTGCCTACTACCACTTCACCATGGCCCACATGTATGAAGAGGAGATGGCGGTGTATGGCCGTAGCGATCTGGTGAGTAAAGCCATTCAGGAATACCGGCTCGCCATCGAGGCCGACCCTACGTCGGAGTACCTAAGTTCGGCGCTGGCCGAGATTTATGCGAGAACCGGCCGCATCCGGGACGCGGTTTCTGAGGCCCAGGAAATTTTGAAGCGTGATCCGCAGAATCTTGAAGCCCACCGTCTGCTCGGCCATATCTATCTCCGCTCGTTGGGTGACATGCAGGGCGGCAGCGGATCAGACAACGTGCTGAAACTCGCGATCCAGCAGTATGAGCAGATCGTGAAATTGGATCCCAGCAGCGCGGATGATCATGCCATGCTCGGCCGCTTGTATCACGCCGACAGCCAGCTCAAAAAGGCGGAGGACGAAGAGAAGACCGCGGTCAAATTGGCGCCGGATTCCGAAGAAGCTGTAACCACCCTGGCTCTGCTCTACAACGAGGAGGGTGACAGCGCCCGCGCGGCTGAAACCCTGAGTTCAGTTCCTGAGGGCACTCGGTCTGCAAAGCTCTACGCGGCGCTGGGCGAAACCTATGACCAGCAGAAGAACTACAAGAAGGCCATTGAGGCATATCAGCACGCGATAGCTCTCGATCGCGACAACCTGGACGCAATCCGCGGTCTGGCGGAGAGTTTGCTGAACGATGGCCAGGCGGACAAGGCGCTCGAGCAGTACAAGATCATTGCTGATGCGAATCCGGAAGATGCGCGAACCTACATCCGGATGGGGGAGATCTACCGCAAGCAAGGCAAGCTGGATCTGGCGCTGCAGAACCTGAAGAAGGCTGGGTCCATGGTCAAGGATTCAGAGCAGGTGGCTTACGATCTGGCGTCGATTTATCAGACCCAGGGCCGTTACGACGAAGCCATCCAAACATTGCAGGACCTGCTGAAGAAGACCGAGAAAGCCGACAACAAGTACTCGCAGGAGGAGCAGGACAACCGCGCCATCTTCCTGGAGCGCCTGGGATCGGTCTATGGCGACAGCAACAACGAACAGGCGGCCATCGAGACGTTTCAAAAAATGCTGGCGCTAGGAGACGACAACGCCGAGCGTGGATACGGCGCCATCATCGACACCTATCGCGAAAACAAAGAATGGCAGAAAGCCACCGACTTGGCCCGCGAAGCAACCCAGAAGCTGCCCAAGAGCCGTCGGCTGAAAATGGTTTATGCCAGCCAACTTGCGGATATGGGCCAGACGGAAGAGGGTTTGCGGCAAGTGAAAGCTCTGCTTAACGGCACGCCTGATGACCGCGAAGTGTACATCGCTCTGGCGAACATGTACAACCGGCTAAAACAGTGGCAGGATGCGGACGCTGCACTCGACAAGGCCGAACAGCTTTCGACGAAGTCGGAAGACAAGGACAACATCTCCTTCCTGCGTGCTGCCGCCCTCGAGCGCCAGAAGAAATATGATCAGGCGGAAGAGGTCTTCCGCAAAATACTGACGACAAGTCCCGACAACGCGGGAGTACTCAATTACCTGGGCTACATGCTCGCCGACCACGGTACGAGGCTGGATGAAGCGCTGGGGATGATCAAGAAGGCGGTCGATCTTGATCCTGCGAATGGGGCCTATCTCGATTCGCTCGGTTGGGCGTACTTCAAGCTGGGTAAGTACGACTTGGCGGAAGACAATCTCACCAAAGCCTCGCAGCACATGGGGGCTGACCCGACCGTTCAGGAGCACCTCGGCGATCTCTACCAGAAGACCGGACGCCTGAAGCTGGCCGCCACCCACTGGGAGCGTGCGCTCCAGGAGTGGAACAAAACGGTGGCCCCGGAAATTGACCAGGAAGAACAAGCCAAGGTGCAGAAGAAACTAGAATCGGCGAAGGTGAGATTGGCCAGGGAGCAGGAAAACAAGTAGCTCTCAGCTGTCAGCTCTCAGCTCAGCCAAAACCTCCGTGCCCCGTACTGTCAGTGCTTTGCTACCATTGGTATAGGACGATGTTGCTGATGGCTGAGAGCTGATGGCTGACGGCTTCTTTCTTGCCCCTTACGCTGTTCGTGTCGAGAACTCCCGCGGGCGCCGTCATCCTGAGCCGCAGCATCCCTACCGCAACGACTTTCAGCGCGACCGCGACCGCGTCATTCATTCGCGCGCTTTTCGCCGGCTGGAAGCGAAGACCCAGGTTTTCACCCGCCGATATTCCGACCACTTCCGCAACCGCCTGACCCACACCATTGAAGTTGCGCAAATCGCCCGCACCATTGCCGCGCAGCTGGGACTGAACGTCGATCTTGTAGAAGCGCTGGCACTGGTCCACGACATCGGCCATCCGCCATTCGGCCACGCAGGAGAGAAGGCGCTCGACGCTGCTATGCGCCGGCACGGATTGTTTTTTGATCACAACCTGCATGCGCTGCGGATCGTCGAGAATTTCGAGCTGCGCTATGCAGCTTTTCGAGGCCTGAATCTTACTTTCGAAGTGCGAGAAGGAATCATTAAGCATTCGCGCGATTACAAGGCGGCGGAGTATCCCCAGCTTTCCGAGTACCTGCTCGAAAGCCAGCCTCCGCTTGAGGCCCAGCTCATTGACGTGACCGACGAAATTGCCTATAGCACAGCCGATCTCGATGATGGGTACGAAGCGCATCTGCTGACGCTTGAGCAGATCCGGGCCGGAGTACCGGTGTTCGCTGGTTTTCTCCGCGAAGCCGAGCAGCGTTACTCAACTGCGCCTGAGAAATTACAATTTAACGAGGCCCTACGCCACGTGCTCGATCGCTGGGCCGGAGATCTGATTCGAAACACCCAGGCGCTGATTAGTGCCTGTAGCCCCGGACGCCCCCGTCCGGGGCGGGCGGACGAGGGCGTCCGCCCCTACACAATCAGCTTGGAGGACGTGCGTGCCTGCCCCCAGCGCCTGGTTGGCCTCAGCCCCGAAGTAGAAGATGAACGCCGAAACACAAAAGATTTCCTCTACAAAAACCTCTACTACAGTCCGACGCTCGAACCCGAAAAGCAAGACGCCGAGCGCGTGATCGCAGAGCTATTCGAAGTGTGGATGAGCCAGCCCGAAAAGCTGCCGTCAAGCTATCAGGAAAAAGCCGAGCAGGAGCCGCTGCCACGGATCGTCTGCGACTACATTGCGGGCATGACGGATAACTATATTTATGAGCAGTATGCGAAGTACTGCGGCTAGCCGTAACGCGTTCGGGCCGTGGTTCGTCTGGGTCGGACACTTGTGTGGCGCGGGCGCCCTCGCCAGCGAGCCAACGACACTTGATCGTAAAGTACCATGGCTCAAGTGGCGAGTCTCGCCATTTCTGCCCAGCCTTGAAACGACTGGCCGCACTGGACCAAATCAAAACTTCCGAATATCTCCCTTCGACTGCGCTCAGGGCAGGCTCTGTCTGACGCCTTTGATTAGTTATGATGCGCAAGCGCACGCGGGAATGGCCTACAACCCTGCTGGGGAGGGGCAGTCCTATACTTTGTATGCCGATTCACGGTATGCCCTGCAGTTTCTCGAACTGGGAACCGCTTTGGTCGTGGGACGCCCGTTTTGGGAGATGATTGGGGACAGCCGAACCCATGACGAACTCTTGCAAGTTGCCCAGGAAGTCGGAACATCAGTAGCGCAGCTCATTCCGCGCGTTGGTTCGTGAAGGAGGCGGAAAGTAATCCCCTGCACTTTTTACTCACTCCGCCAGCATTTACTCTAGCGGCGCTCCAGGTTCTCCCCAAAAAGAGTTAGAATATCCCTAGGGAATCAACAACTTAGGTTCTGCCAAGGTTTGGCAATGGAGTTGATATACGTAAGTACAGGCGTCAGCATCTTAGGCGCCGAATGATTTTGGACTTCGGCTATGCGATGCGTCACCGCTGGCCGGCAATGCCCCCAAAGGCTTGCACCACTTTGTGGCTTGCTTCATTTGAATTGAGGGACGCACCAAATCGCGATCACGCCCGCGTAAGGCGTGCGGTTGGGAGCCAACCAGGAAGCTCCCCCAACGGAGGATGTAGAAAATGAAAAATCGCGCAGTGGTAGCGTTGTTCGTCGCTGTTCTACTTTCGCTGCCGGCACTTGCCCAGCAGCCGGCGGCTTCAACAACGCCGGACAATTCATCGCAAACCTCAAGCACAAACGCAACTGGCAAGGCACCGTTGCAGTACGAAACTCGCCAGGGCTTTTGGGGCAAGGTCAACCCGTTTGCCCGCAAGAAGTACGTCCAGCGGCAGATCACGCCCATTCAGAACCGCGTCAACGAGCTCGATGAGCTTACCGCCGCCAACACAAAGATGATCAAGGACGTGGACAGCCGCGCCCAGCAAGGCATTCAGATGGCCTCCAACAAGGCCAACGAAGCCGACCAGCATGCCGTCGACGCCGGCAACAAGGCCCAGACCGCACAGCAGACCGCGACCCAGGCCAACACCCGCCTGACCACGGTCGAGGGCGTGGTTAGCAACATTGATCAGTACAAGGCCACCAACCAGACCGAAATCCGCTTCCGTCCAGGCCAGGCAGTGCTGAGCCAGAACGCCAAAACCGCTCTGGATCAGATGGCGGAGCCGCTGAAGGGTACACACGGATACATCGTTGAAGTGCAGGGCTTCTCCTCGGGCAAAGGGCAGGCCGCGATTGCCACATCTCGCAAGATGGCCGATGCCGTTGTCCGTTACCTGGTCGAGAACCACGAAATTCCGGTTTACCGGATTTACGTTCTCGGCATGGGCAACGCTCCGATCCAGACGACTGCTGAAGAAGGCGCCAAGCCGAAGCGCATGAGCGGCGGCCGTGTTGAAGTCAGCCTGCTGAAGAACGACCTTGAGCAACTGGCTTCTAGCTCCTCTGCTCCGGCCACCTCGGCTCCGGCAGCTACCGAACAGAAATAAATCGTAGGACGACGGGACCGCACGCCCGACGCCCTCCTCTAAAAAGCCTCCCTAGTGGGAGGCTTTTTTGCTGGCCCTTCATTTCTTGAAGGGTGGGATTCCACACTCCAAATTTTGTTAGACTGAACGCCTTCTAGGAGCACTGATGCCCCCCACGTCGGTGAACGGTAAGATTTGCTACATCGAGATGCCCGCGACTGACATTGCGCGCCCAGCCGACTTCTACAAACGCGTCTTCGGATGGAACATCCGCAAACGTGGTGACGGTAGCACCGCCTTTGACGACACCACCGGTCAAGTGAGCGGCGCCTGGGTTGTCGGGCGTCCGCCCGCCGCGAAGCCAGGCCTTCTTTTTTACATCATGGTTGACAGCGTGGCAGCGAGCGTTGATGTTGTTGTTGCTAACGGTGGCGAGATCGTGCAGCCGATCGGTGGCGACGCGCGCCCGAAATCACTGCGAGGTTCCGCGATCCGGGAGGAAATGTAATCGGCCTCTACCAGGAACCGGGATAAGGTCAGCTAGCACAAAACTTCGATCGTGAACCCTCCCGGCGCCTGGAAGTAAAACGTCCACGAACCGTGTAGGCGCGCTGGCTTGGGAACCTTGAACCCATCCTCTCGCAGACGTTGGTTGATCTCGTCAACCTGCGCTTCACTCTCCTGCACGAAACCGATGTGAAATCCCGGCGGATAACTCACTTTGCCATCCTTGCCTCGGAACAGTGCCAGAACCAAGCCGTTGTCATCGGACATGAACCCCATCGCCTCGTCCGGCTTCCTGGCTCCGTAGTCCTTAAGGCCAAAATGCTTTTCCAGGAAGCGATGCGTTTCCAAGACATCGGAGACAGTCAGGTTCAGGTGGTTAAGCTTCATGTGAGGCCTCCAGGTCGGGCAGTGGTTGCGCTACTTTAAAGGTACGTAGCTTAGATAGGATTCGCGATTGGGGCAGATGGTCGCAGTTGCTTCAACCGCCAAGGGTTGCGTACTCGGCCGCTGGAGCGACACCGATTCCAGCGCGCCTGCAGCATGGTTCTGAATCGGACCGACTTCCAACTGCGGAATAGGCCGATTACCAAAGTCCAATTCCCCCCTCTGCTTCTGTTACTTGCCCACTTTTTCTGGATAGCCGAGAATTTCTGTCAGCACCTGGTACGATCCGGGCCTTCGGGATTCGTTCGCATGATGTCGGAGCGAACCCCGGCTTTGTGACACGCAGCTAAAGGACGGAAACGGGTGCGATTTCATTATTAGGGGAGAATGATGCGAAAATTTATCGGCGTTGCCGTTTTGGTTTGCATGGCTTCGATGTTGGCGATGGCTGGGGAAGCACCCAAGCCTGAAGTTTATGGCGGCTACCAGTTCACCAGCACCGACGGCGGCTGGCATGCCAGCGGCTGGAACACAGCTGCGAACATGTATATCTGGAAAGGTGTCGGCGCGACCGCGGACTTCAGCGGCGTGTATGCCTCCGGCCAGAGTCTCTATACCTACACATTTGGGCCGGTGGTTTCCAAACCGAAGGGCAATTTCTCGCCCTATGCGCACGCTTTGTTTGGCGGCGCTCATGTAGCCGCCGGTGGCATCGGCGACAGCGGGATGGCGATGCTGTTCGGTGGCGGTCTGGACTTCGGAAAACGCAAGCTGGTCTTCCGCGCGGTCCAGTTCGATTGGATGGTGCTCCGCTTTAACGGCTTCACCGACAAGAACAACGTGAGAGTGAATACTGGGTTTCTGTACCGGTTCTAGTCGTTCGGAAGACGCAACAAGAGGCGGCTGACAAGGCCGCCTTTTTCATTTCGGGAGTTGGCCCGTCTGTGGCCCGTCTAAGGTCGCGAGCCTTGCATCCCGCCAGACCACCACAGAGTCAGCACACCGGTTCGTGTACACTTGCGTGGCCCAGGATAGCAAGATCAAATCCGGGGCACCTTCGCAAAGGAAAAACACATGAATAAAAGTTGGGGCAAAGTGTTCGCTGGAGTGTGCGCCATCGCCGCCATATGCGCGGCGTCCGCCTTCGCGCAGATGTCAGAAGTCAAAGAAAAACCGCCAATGTACTCGTACGTGGGGAATTGGGCTATTCCCCGCGCGCAATGGGCTGAAATGGAAAAGAACACTGCGGCTGACGAGAAAGTGTTGTCGAAGGCCCTCGCCAGCGGAACGATTGTGGCCTACGGCAACGATGTGAATCTGGTCCACTCAGCGGATGGCGGAACTCACGACGATTGGTGGTCGGCAATGTCCATGGCTGGCGTCATCAACGTGCTGGAGCAGTTCTACCAGTCCGGAAACGCAACTACGCCCGTCTTGGGTAGCGCCACCAAACACTGGGACAACATTTACGTCAGCCGGTATTACAACTGGCACTCCGGATCGTTTAAGAATGGCTATACCTACGTCGCGTCTTACAAGCTGAAGGCGGATGCTCCGGACGACGCGGTGGAGAAACTCAGCAAGAACCTGATTGTGCCGCTGCTGGAGAAAGAGCTGGCCGAAGGCACCATTCACGAGTACGAAATCGATACCGAAGCGATCCACGGCGACGCGCCCGGCACGTTCATAATCGTGTACATTGCGTCGAGCCCGGAAGCCCTGGACAAGGTCAACGAGGCGCGCCGTGATGCTCTCAAGGCGAGTCCGCTGGCCGGTCCGGCATTTGGTTCCATGACGGACTTCAATGCGCACCGCGATTACCTGGCGCGCACCAACGCCACGTATAAATAGTGCGTATTCGTTCGAACCGTAGTCACCCAAGCTTTGGCCGGATGTTTCACTGTCGAGACATCCGGCTTTTGCTTAGGCGGCAAGCCTCATTCCTCGTAGAAAGGCAGGGGTCACCGGCTCAATCGTCAGTTACACGTGGCCGTAAATCCATTTGCCGTGCTTGATCCGTTAGGCAACGTCTTCCCGGTGATCATCCCGCCTGGCGCCATGCCCTGAACAATCGTGTTAAAGGAATTCGGCACTGATATCACCTTGAAGACGCCATTAGCGTAAAGGAATGCAATTGAGGGCTCAGTTGATGTGGAGAATCCTACGATCACGTTAGCGTTGCTGATGCCGGTCACCTGGGTCGTTCCTGGCGCCCCAGGGTAGTCCACCCTTGCCCACGAACCGCCGTGGTAAAGGAAGCCATGTTCTCCGATTGAATCGCTAAAGGAACCTACAATTGCTCCGCTGTCATTAATTCCCGCCGGTTGCGTGAATTGGCCGCCGGGAAAATCCAGGGCTACCAGGCCTCCGTTGCTGAAGCGTTTGAAGCCATGCACATTCTCTGCAGAGTCCGCGTACCAGCCAACTGTGCTGTTGTACTTATTAATTCCCGACAGCGCCGTGCCCCAGACCGCCTTCGGATGCACGAACGAAGTGAACGTGGACCCTTGCAGTATGAACCCTTTTGAGATATTCGAATTCGCGCCTTGCGTGGAGTAGAAGCCGACATTAATTCCGCTGTCGTTGCGAGCCAGGAATGAGGTCGTAGCAGAATTGGGCGCAGCGAAATAAGAGACCCCGCCACCAGAGTACCGAATGAATCCTTTCGATGTACTCGTGAAGACCTGGCCTACCACAGTTTGGTAATCATTGACCCCGTTCGCCTCAAACGGCGTATTCGAAGAATCGAGTTGGAAGAATTTAAATGTGCAAGAAGCCTGAGATTGAGCTTCGACAGTTGACGACGTCACTATCAATATCGATAGCACAGATAAAACCAGCGCAAACAAAACCGATCGACATGAACCTGACATGGACAGCGCTCCCAGAGAGCAGAATCGAACGAAATATCAGATGTGAACTCCGCATGCCAAGGTTTTCCTGCCGCAGCTCTGAACGCTGAGTCGCGTTGCTCCTAGTGTCAGGAACTTATGTCAAAGACCTTATGTCACGTACGTTTTTCTCTGTAAAGGAAAACCAAGGGAAGAAAAACCCGCCATCGCTGGCGGGTTGAATGTTCGACACCAAACATTAGGCGCGCTTGCGTTCTTTTTCCTGGTCCTCTCTGCTTGTATCTGGACTGCGCCTCTGCTGGGATTGATCTTCTCCTTGTTGTTCGTGGCCGGGACGCTGCTTTTCGTCCTTCTGCCGGTCGAATTTCGGCCGGTCTTGACCCTCTTGGCGTTCACTGCCGTGGCCGCCTGGATTTTTTTCGTCAGCCATTGCATTTCCCTCCTGCAAGAATTTAATGCGTTTGTGAGATGCCAGATTTCGAGAAAACGCTGATCGCAAACGTAAAACTAGCGACTAGGAGTGCCATATTAGTTCGATACCGAACCATGTTGCAGACCGGTCCGGCTGAGTTGCTGAAGAAGGTGAAACATTATGAAAGCTGCCCAGCATTGCGGGAAGCGCGCGGCGGCATCACCAATGAATCAATCGCCGGTGCCGGTCGCCCTAAAAGTTGGCGTTGCGGAGGGCGCCGCCTTACGCATCCTAATCTCTGTGCCATTGCGTTCAAACGAGACTTCGTCCATCAGCTGATTGATGAGGTAAATTCCGCGGCCGTGCTCGGAATGGAGGTTCTCAGTGGCCAGCGGGCTGGGAACAGCGCTCGGGCTGAATCCCTCTCCCGGATCACGCACCACGATCATTACATCTGACGATTCGGTGCAGGCCACGCAGCACTCCACTTTTTTCGTGGGATCATTGTTGCAGCCATGGACGATGGCATTTGCGAGCGCCTCGCGCAGTGCCAGCTCAACCTGATATTCATTTCCTTCCGCGCACTTCATCTCACGGGCAATTTGCATGACTCCGTCCACGACTCCTGAAATTGCGTTCGGGTCGGCTGAAATCGTCACATCCAACTTGCAGGCGGAACACGCGGGTAGCAGTCCGCTCAGCCGGTTCACATGCTCGAGCGCATGCTGGAGGTCCTTTATCGTCTGGTCTCTCTCCGCTTCCGCTCTGTCTCGCTCGTCCAGGGCAGCGCGCAGTTCCAGCAAATTCTTTCTCAGTTCAAACTGGGCTTGCACCTGGCGGCTCAGAGCCATGAGCGCGTTTTGCTGACTGGCAGTCAACTGCCGTGGGACCATGTCCACCACGCACAAGGTTCCTAATGAATAACCGTCCGAACTTTTGAACGGCGCGCCCGCGTAGAACCGAATCTTGGGATCGGACACAACGAAAGGATTCGAACTGAACCTGGGGTCCTTGGTCGCGTCAGGTACGACAAACAGCTCCGACTGCTGGATTGCTTTGGCGCAGAACGCAACTTCGCGCGGGGTCTCGCTCACACTCACGCCAATTCGCGATTTGAACCACTGGCGGTCAGCGTCGATTAATGAGATCAGCGCCACCGGTGTCTCACAGATATGCGACGCCAAAATCGTAAGATCGTCAAAGGCCTTTTCCGGGTCGGTATCGAGAATCCTGTAGCTGCGCAGCGCCTCGACCCGGGCCTTCTCATTGATATTGTTATTGGCATTGGCTTCCATGAAACCTCCATGCTGCCCGTTGCTCTTGACGCCGTAAGTTTAACGCGTTTGAGCCGGGGAATGGGTATCCTCGACGGCGTGTCGTGTCGGCGCCGGTGTCCCATCCTCTCCTTGCGTCCTGTCATCCCGAGCGCAGTGAAATGATCCGCAACGCGGATCACTTCACGGAGTCGAGGGACCTGCTGTTTGCTGGTAGAGTTGACAGAAGTATGAGTAACGCCAGATTTCCCTTGAAGCTTCCCATGTCCATCAAGAAGGCCGCCCAGCGGCTCGCGAAAGAAGACGGCGTGTCGTTGAGCCAATGGATCGCAGTTGCCGTCGCTGGAAAAGTTGGCGTCATAGAAACTGCCTCCGACTTTTTCAAGAAGCGGGCAGGCAAAGCCTCCGGCGAAGGACTCATGAAGTATCTCCGCACCGCGCCCAGAACCGCGCCCGCGGTTTTCGAAGCGTGGGAGGCAGTGGGCATGTAGAGTGAGAAGACAACAGGTTCCTCCACTCCGGTCGGAATGACAGATTTCTAGTGAGCGATTCGGCATCGCTGAAGTCATGCCATGATACGAAGTTTCGATTTCGCTCAGGACAGGCTCTTCTCTCGCTTGCCCCTATTGTCACACCGGTGTAGCTTGTTGCGAGCGTTGAGGCGGACATGGGATACATCCATGCGGCAGGGGAGTGGCTGCAGCTCTCCGAACATTATCGGGGGATGACGGATGGTGAGCTCATCGCGGTTGCGCGTGATCGTTCCAAGCTGACGGAAATTGCGCAGCAGATTCTGGCGCAAGAACTCTCACAACGAAAACTGAAAGTAGAACCGGAAAAGCAGCGAACCGGGCTGGGCACGAATACACAAGACGCGCCGCGAAATCCCCACCCTAACGTCGCAAAGAACGCGACGTTAGAATGGGGCACGCAGCCGGTTGATCGCGACACGGGGGACTCCGCTTACGCCGGCGATCCTTATGCAGAAGACTGCAAACTGGTTGAGATCTGCACGGTGTGGAGCTTGCGGGACGCACTGCAAGTGCAAAGCATACTGGACGGGGCGGGGATACCTTTCTTCATGGGAGAGGAAAAGGCCACGGACGCCGATTCAGTGACGTCAAATTTTTCGCCGGGTGTGAGCGTGAAGATCATGCGCATTGGCTGGCCCTGGGCCCTGCGCGCTTTGCAGCGTTACGAACCGAAGGACGTGCCGGAGTCGGAAAAGCAGGAGATGGCGAAGGAGGTGGATGTGCGCTGTCCGAGCTGCCGGTCGAAGGACATTGTGTTTGAGGAGTTGGTGGAGACATCGAATGGCGCGTCGCCGAAGTACAGATGGACGTGCAGTGTCTGCGGGAACGAATGGCAGGACGACGGGGTGGCGACGGAAGGATGAGGGACGCGCTGGCTGCCCGATCCTTTGCGATTTTCAAAGTGTAGGAACTCCAACAACGTGTATCGTGTGGAGATCCGCAAGCGAGGAGTCTTCCTAATGGCCAGCGAATCGCAAACCGCCAAGAACCAGAAGATCTCCATTTCCCCAATGCTCTCGGTCCGCCACGGGGCGACGGCGGTCGAATTTTACAAGGCGGCGTTTGGAGCTGGGGAATTGTTCCGCACCGAGGCCCCGGATGGAGCGGTGGTCGCCCAGCTGGCGGTGGGGGAATCGGAATTTTGGGTGGCGGACGAGTCTCCGGAACACAAGAATTTCAGCCCTGAGTCGCTGGGCGCTGAGTTTCGCGGAGGCGCCACGGTGCGGATGGTGATGGTCGTGGCCGATCCGGACGCCGTTTTCGCGCGCGCCGTCAAAGCCGGAGCCACCGTGGTTGTGCCCGTCGGGGACAAAGAATATGGCTGGCGCGTCGGACGAATCGCCGATCCGTTTGGACATCATTGGGAAATTGGGAAGCCCTTGGCCGACGGCTGACATGGCGAAGCCATCCCGGACGAGGGCGTCCGGGGCTACATGAGCACAGGGGGAATCCCCACGAAAGTCAAAATCCCCGCCCAAGCGAAGCTTGAAACGGGACCCCCGTGCGCCAAACTGCTCTTTTCAAGCAAATCAGATGCAATCCTGATACATCCGCTGGCTCACTCGAAGCACCATGACCTGCATCTAAAAATCGCTTCCAGGAGGCAGCCATAACTCGACCACTTCTCTATTTGGCAGTAACGATTTCGTTAATGGCAGGCACGTGCCTAGAGTGGTCCAGCGCTCCCAGTGCAACCACTCCAGCCAAGAATCAGCCCGCGAATTCTGCGGCCACGCCAGACCAGAATTCTAAGGTCGTGCCCGTAACGCCAGAGACCGTAGTGCCCAACGCGCGTAACGGCGCAGACCCATTTGGGCATCCGGTTGAGCCGGTGGTGCCGGCGGAAACGAAAGCTCCGCCTCCAGTGGCCCCCAATCAGGGACAGGAATTTTAAACAGACGGTGAAAGACGTTTATTTCGACTTCGACCGAGCTGAATTGCGGCCCGACGATCAAGCGACACTGCGGCAGGATGCGGATTGGTTGAAGGCGCATCCGGATGTGCTGTTCACCATCGCGGGGCAGGCCGATCCCCGTGGGGACGTCGTCTACAACTTATTCTTATCGGACCGGCGGGCGTTGGCGACGCGTGATGCGCTGGTAAAACTAGGTGTTCCGGAGAACCAGATCCTGTTCGCCGAGGGTTGGGGCAAGTTGTACCCCGTGTGTCAGCAGGATGACGAAGCGTGCTGGAGAGAGGACCGCCGGGCGCATTTGGAACCATGGTCTCCGGAAGCAGGCCCAGCAAAAGTGGGTGCCGCGAGCGGAGTCGAATAGGAAAAACTTTCGCAACTGAATCGGACGCGGCACAGCGGCGGCAATCCCGCGAAAATCAAGATCCCCGCCCAAGCGAAGCTGGAACGGGGCACCCGGCTACACGAGCACGGCGGCGGCAACCCACGAAAGTCAAAATCCTCGGCCCTCCCCAAAAACCAAAGAACCGGGAAGGACGGGGCACCCAAGCATCCATCAGTGGTTACCTTGCGCGGTTAACTTCCAAAGGTCACTTCAGTAATTGGGCTGGAGCGAAAATCAGTTGATGGCCGCTGCAGACATGATTAATCCTGCTTAATATGACCGACCGCATCGTCCTTAATATCACCCAACGCGTCATTGCAGCTACGCTTCTGCTTGTTTTGTGCTCGTGCCAGCATGCATCCACGCCGACTGCGAGCCCTGTTGCCGCGGCCAGCGCCAAACCGGCGATTCAGACCAAAGCGATCGTTTTCGATCTGGCTGATCCGGATGGAACGACCTCGGTCGGCATCATGGCAGCATTCGACCCGTTGTCGCACTCCTTCTGGTGGCGCCCTGTGCCTATGATTGCGGCGCCGGAAATGCTCGAGAGTTATTTCGACCGCTGCAAGTTCTAACGCGACGGCGTCTTTGTGGTGAACCTCTGTGTCCGCGGCAATGAGGTTGTCGTCACAACCACCGCCGATCATGCCGCCAGCCTCGAAAACGGCCTGCAGGATGCGCAGGAAAAACTAAAACGGGAGCCGGGATTGCTGATGGGCTACCAGGGCCCGCACGACATCGGCTTCGACCTGCAGCACAAGGCCGGCGTCGACATGAACACGCCCGAGGGGGTGCCTCCGACGGTCGTGCGCTCCGCCGAAAGCACCGGGTCCGGGTGGAGAGTCGAGGTCACCTGCGGCTGCGGCGATGCCCTCGTCCTCCTCAACCGCTACTACGATTTCATCGGCTTCAAGCGGATCTAGTTAGGCTGCCGGATGCTGCACAGGTCTGGCAGTTGAGTGAGTGTTGACCGACGCTGTTTTCCACGCTCTTGCCTGGGCGATGCAGATCGCGTGAAAAATCATGAACAGCGGTACCAGGAACGTCGGAATCAAGCTTAAGGGCAGCATGGTCAATGGAAGCATCGAAGGCCCGCTTGGATCGAGCAAACGGGCGGTAGTACCGAGGCTGACGGCGTTGACCAAGTCCGCAATGCCAAGCGCCTGCCAAAGAATGAAGCTGTTGCGATGGCTGGGAGTGGCAAGCTGCCAGGCAACAAGCGTGGCCGTCGCTCCAATAGCCATGTCGCCATAGCCCGCGGGCAGCGCAAAGATTGCCGGCAGAACATTGCGAGCTTGCAGCAGGACGAAGGTGAATCCGATGATCCTCCAGGACTGCGCAACTGTTAAAATGCGCGGATTCAAAGACAATGCGAAGCGCCGAAAGGTTTCCGAGGTGGCAAACCACAGCGAGAAAATGACAAGCGGGGCAAGTGCGGCAATTGCGACTGCAAGCCCGACACGCTGCGAATCATTCCTGAACAGGTGCAGGGCAGAAGCGGACAGAGCAAAGATGAACCAGCCGGCTATGAGCACGGCGGTGAGTTTTCCATAGTTTTTCATAACGAGTCTCCTAGAGTGGTGGCGATGTCGGTTGTTTGATAAGTGAGTTGCAGAAGGTTTGTCCAGGCTTGATCACCGAGTTGGCGGCGCAGCCGCGATTGAACTTTCTCCCAGACGGGCAGAGCCCGGTTGAGTTGCGTCTCTCCGCCTTTGGCCAGACGCAGCCATCGTTCTCGCCGGTCTTCGCCCCGGCGCTCGGTGATCCACCCCTGCCGGGACATGATTTCCAGGGTGCGAGTCAGGGTGGTGCTGTCCATCGCCAGCATTTCGCCCAATTGGCCCTGAGATACCTCTCCGGCGCGAGAAAGCACTTGCAGGACCGTGAACTGAGTGCTCCGCAGCCCAAGCGGGCGGAGAGCCTGCTCATAAAGCTGGGTGAGCGCCCGGGCGGTTCGGCGGAGACTTCCGCACATGCACCCCAGTTCCGGTAACAGTGATTGGCTCATAACAAGATAGATGTATATACATATAATTAGATGCACAATATTTTCGAGAGGGCTTTTCCATCCGGGTCTCCCACGGCGGCGATCCCGTATCCACTTTTTTTATAAAATAAGCGAATTACGGAGGTATCAGTCCGAGCGCAATGCGTAGTCTTTGAATTGCAACAGCTTTGGTGCAATAATGCGTGGTCTTTAAATTGCTACAATTTCTGAGTTAACCCTAACAATCTCTGGACGACATATATGTGGCTTGAAAAACTTTCTGCAGGCGTGCTGCGAGTGATGACTCCACTCGGGCCGCGTTACTTGAAACCCTCTTTCGGTCAACGGCTGTACCTGTTGTGGGTGTTCCGCAATTTCCGGACCCTTCCGGTAAAGGTGTTGAGCTTGCGCCAGCAGCGCTTGCTGCAATCCATGTGCGCCGAAAACCGGTTCGTGTCCTTCGGGATCGGCGTGGATGATGCCCCGCTGCTCGGCACGCTCGAACAGCGACCGCCAGTCTCTTCGAACGAACTGCCGCGACGCCCAAGCAGTTCGGTCACTGATTCGGTCGCGCCATTCGCCGCGGACGTGAGGCGGCGGTAGCGACTTGCCACGAAACACCCGAGCGGCCTCATATTCGCTTTGTAGCGAGTGCCCCAGATCTCGCGGTTTTCGAGACAGCCTGCCCTGAGCGGAGTCTAAGGGTTGGGTGGTTGCAGGGTGCCCCATTTCTCGCTTCCTTTGCGAGAAGTGGGGGCCCTACCCTCCCGCAATCGCGCCGATAACTATAAACGGCTCCTTGCCGGATGCGACTGCTTCAGGCAGGGGAGCGTCTGGCGGTTCGTGGGATAAATCTTCTTCACACGCGAAAAAGCGCAGGAACGCCCGGCGCTGCAGCGTGACGTGGTCTCGAATAGTTCCGCGCAGCATGGGATAGCGGGCCTCAAGCGCATCAAGGACCGCGCACTGTGTGATCGGGCCTTCGATTTCGAGCGTGACCTCGCTGCCGACGTGCGCCAGGTTGCGGAGATGGGTGGGAAGTATTACGCGGATCATGGCAACTCACATGATACCTGCTCGGACTAAGGACTGGCATTCGTCCAGTGCTCTTTTAGAAACGCGGAATTGCTAGTTATGCGTCGGCAGAATCTGGATGTTTACGTCGAAATCTTGCCCAACAGCATCATCACTACCCCGAAAGCCGCCAGCAGTAAAAAAGCCGCGGAAAAGATGTAGTAGAAAATCCTAGCCTTAGGCCAAAGCCACCCAGGAAGCATGTCCCGAAACTTATCAGTCCAAGTTTCGTTCAGGCGTGGTGGCAGAAAAGCCTCCTCTGACCCAGGCTTCCAGCCGGATGCGATCCATGTAGCTCGCAGGTTCGAAAGTAGTAAGGCCGCGAATAATATGCGAATCACGCCTGGGGAAAGCAGCGTATCCAAAAGATACATCGCGAAGACAACCGCGGCCGCGTAACGGCTACGCTCGCGC
>WNGK01000335.1_pt1 | contig 95375 bp, 83 predicted proteins | sample 5400601 | NCBI WGS metagenome assembly WNGK01 (sample SAMN13153376, study PRJNA577476) | soil metagenome | isolation source: 60 cm soil or saprolite under Garry oak tree replicate 1 | place: USA:California | collected 2016-06-15 | reverse complement strand
GTTCCCGGCGCCGTCATCAGTTCGAGGATTTGCCGAACTGTGCGTCCCCTGCGTTCGGCAGCGATAATTACGCTGGCGTCGAGGATCACTCCCACGCTGGCGGATTCCACGGTTTGCGGTTCTTGATGATTTCTTCCACGTCGGCTGCGAACTCCGAGTCGAGGACAGGGGCGCTGCCGCTTTCTTCTTCGTGCGCTTTAGCGAGCGCGATGCACTCGGAGAGCAGACGCCCGCGCGTAGGCTCTGCACGCAAGACGACTATAGGTTCATGACCATCGATGACGATCTCTGCCCCGGCGCGCACTTGGGCCATCACACTGCCAAAGTCGCTGGCGGCTTCCGCCTCCGAGATGTGGATGACATTCTTCGCCACAGCAGGCATTATATCGCTACCCAACGTCCGAACCTCACTGTCTGCGCTGCTAAGAGCTGCTAAGAATAGAGCATTGGTTCCAGGAAAACTGACAAGCGACAATTGGGCTAATCGATAATTGTCTTAACAGAAGGGTTCCCCCGCAATGGTGTGCCATGAGTGTGCGCGTCTTTTCAACACCGGCTCAAAACGCTTCCGTGCGGGCCTTAGTCCGTGTAAGTCGTCCAGCATGGCTGATCCTGGCATTTGCGTCATCTCAGATTAAATACTCTGTATCGATCCGCATGACTCCGGGCTCCAGTACCTTGCCACTCATCGGCGAGCTCGTCAACAAATTTGGCAGGGGGGCGCCGATTGGGGTCGGTCGTTCGCTATGACGTGATGCGCTTCGTTTGCCATCTACCTCGACGTTGCCGGCGAACACAGGCAGGCGACCGTGCACGAACCGTGCACTAATGAGCGAGATTCAGTCCATTTGGGCTAGCTTTGAACGAAAAGCAGATTCCCCAAATTGTTGAAAACAAGAGAAATCAAAATAGGAGATGGAGCGTTTGGAATGAATAATCCTGCGCCCAAGGCAGGTGCGCTACCAGGCTGCGCTACGCCCCGACTCTGTTGAGGTTCTATTCGATTATAGACGATGCGCTTGCCGATTCACGGCGCTCAGGGTGCACGGTATAATTGCAATTTAATGATGCAGACTCGCCGTTATGCCCTGGTGGCTTACGTGAGGAATCCGGTCGGGGAATTTGTCGAGAACCTCCGGCGGGAGTTGCATCCCGAGTTGCCTCATTTGCCGGCTCACCTTACTCTGCTCCCACCTCGTTGTCTGCAAGGCGGCGAATTGTCGGCACTGGCGATGTTGGAAGAAGTCTGCAGCCAGGTGAATCCATTCGAAATTACTTTGGGAGATGTGGAAACTTTTGTCCCCGTCACCCCGACAGTTTTCATCCGCGTAGCCCACGCCGCGTACCGTATGCGGGAACTGCACGATCGACTGAACACCAAAACTTTGGCCGCGAAAGAAGAATGGCCCTACATGCCTCACTTGACTATCGTAAAAATGGGCCGGGAGGACCAGGCGCAGCAGGCGTTCATGACTGCCCGCGACCGTTGGGCAGAATTCGAGGGTGGGCGTCATATCCAGGTGAACGAGCTGACGTTCGTCCGTGAAGACGAACAGAATTGTTGGGTGGACCTGGCCGGCGTTCCACTAGGCCAACGCCTGGCTTCGCCACAGACTCGTTAACCTGCTTCTCCGCAAGTCCTTAGATCCGCCAATCAATTTTGTTGCCCCTTTGCACCTTGTCCCGATTCCGGAAGGACATGTCCTTCTCTCTTATTGCCAACGTCTCCTCTGGGGCGTACATAAGAACTTGGAGTGCTACGCGGATGCCGCTCTCCGAGCGGGTTTCCGGGCGCCCGAGGGACGCTATGCAGATTGGGGTTTACGGATCCGGATACCTGGGCACGCTGGTATCGGCCTGCCTGGCAGATTTCGGCACTCCAGTGATCTGCTGCCATCCGGACAGCTCGCGCATGGTCGCAATGGCGCAGGGCAATGTCCCCTTTTTCGAGAAGAATCTGAATGAAGTAATCAAACGCAACGTGCGTGCCGGGCGATTGGCATATTCCACCGACATGGAAGCTTTTGCCCGCAGAGCACGCGTGATATTTTTGGCCGAAGATAATCCCGAGCATCTTGCGGACCACGTGCTTCGGATTGCTCGCCTCGCCCCTAAACCACCTGTGCTCTCGATTGTAACGCCCGTTGCGGTGGGCACCGCTACCGGAATCGAGCGGCGGCTTACGGAAGCCGGTTTGAAGGCCACGCTGGTTTCTCAACCTATATTCTTCACTCCCGGCTGTGCGGTAGAAGACTTTAATTGGCCGGATCGCATCATCCTGGGAACTGCGTCCAACGACGCCGTTCTGGCGATCAAGCAGATCTTTCATCCGCTGGTGATGCGTGGCGTTCCCGTGATTGTGACCAATCACGAGACTGCCGAACTGATTCGCGAATCGGCTACAGCTTTTGTGGCTACGAAGATGTCGTTCATCAATGAGCTCTCTAGTTTGTGTGAGAAAGTCAATGCCGACGCGGTCAGCCTTTCACTGGCTTTAGGACTGGACAAGAAGATCGCGCCGCGCTGTCTGCAACCCGGAGCCGCCATGGGCGGCCTGTTCGCCGAGTCGGATATGGATTCGCTGGCAGAACTGGCACGCGAAAAGGGAGTGTCGCTGAAAGTGCTTAGCGCTGCGCGTGAAGTCAACCACAGTTTGGCTGACAGGTTGGTGGAGAAGATCTCCGGCATGGTTCACTCGGTGCAAAACAAGGACGTGGGAATTCTGGGACTCGCCTTCAAGCCCAACACCAATTCTGTTGCTGGCTCTTCCTCCGTGCGTTTAGCGCAAGGATTGATTGCCAAAGGTTCTCGAGTACGCGCCTACGATCCGGTCGCTATTCCGGAAGCAAAGCTGGAGTTGAATGGCACAGTGAATTATTGTGAATCGGCCTATGCCGCCGCCGAGGGTGTCGACGCACTGGTGGTGGGAACTGGCTGGCCGGAATTTCGCGCGCTGGATTTCGATCGCATCAAGCATCTACTGAAGCGTCCCATCATTGTAGACACCAAAAATCTGCTTGATTCAGTTCGTCTGCGCGCGATGGGATTCCAGTACGCTGGCATCGGCCGCGGATAGTTGCCCCTTCGCATCGCCCATTTCTCCCGCACAAGCGGTCGCGCTTCTGACACTCCTTCCAGACGAATTGCTATAATCGAAAGAATACGGTGGGAGTAGCTCAACTGGCAGAGCACCGGACTGTGGCTCCGGACGTTGTGGGTTCGATTCCCATCTCCCACCCCAAGATTTTCAGCCGTTTAGCGTTCCTGCGATCGCTCCCCAATCCGTTAACACTGGCAGTGCAAGTCGAATGACCTTGCCGTCCTGCTTGTGCCATCTAAGGTGTTGTGGACATAACGACACGGAAGGAGTGCCAAGATGATGACTCGAATCTGGCATGGCGCGACCCCCACAACCAAAAGCGACGAGTACCTAAACCTGATGCGAACCGTTGCCATCCCCGATTACCGCTCGACTCCCGGCAACAAGGGGGCTTATGCGCTACGTCGCATCGAGGGCGATATCGCACATTTCTTGATGGTCACGTTCTGGGAATCCGAGGTGGCGATCCGCGCCTTCGCTGGAGACGACATCAGCATGGCAAAATACTACGACTTCGATAAGGATTTCCTGCTCGAACTGGAACCGTGCTCCACACATTACGAGATGTACGACCGGTAACCCCACGTTCAGAATTTCGGGTTGTGAGTGTAAACGCCTGTGGGTGTTGAAAAACTCCGTGATCGGAATGTCTTTTTGGCTGCGAGTATCGCTGCTGCCGAGTTTTTTCTTTCTCACCTCAACTAAGTGGTGGCTGCCACCGTTTACCAAAGTAAAAAAGGCGCGCTTAACGCGCCTTTTTGGTCTAGATATGCGTCTCCCTTCGCTACGAAGTCGCAATCTACCCCAACCTCCCTACAGCTGACTATCTTTGACATGGCTGTCTCCTTTTAAGGCGCGATCAGGCTTGCCGGGATTCTAGTCCTGATCCCTAAACGTGCAAAGGCAAAAACCACTGATCGCGATTTTGCCAGGATTTTGCGGAGGCGTCCGAAGCACCGTGTTCGGTTCTCGTGCTGAACTTTGTCGAGCGCGAGACCGAATTTGGCACCTTCGTAACACTGAGTAACCAGACAGCGGTGCCATTCCGAATTCGATGGTTAACCGGTACTCTGCAATTCAATCGAAAACCTGATCCCGCGGCAAAGCCAAAATTGGGGGCGAGAAGCTGAACAATATGGAAGCAAAAGCGTTCGAGAAACGCACGGTCAAGCGAACCAAAATGGTTGTTGGGCTCAGGGTCCCCCGTCCGCAACCTCACGCCCCGGACCTGTTCGTCCACACTTTGGACATCAGCTCTGTGGGGGCGAAGATCGGTGCCTTGCGGGAGTGGATTCGGCCCGGCAGCGTGCTTTTGATTCAACGCCGTCACACCCGCGCCCGCTGCCGGGTCACTTGGTCCCATAAAATCGGGCCGCACGAAGTCCAGATTGGTGTTGAGTTTCTAGGCCGCGAGTCTGGTTTCTGGGGTGTGGACCTGGACGATAGCTGCGCCGGACTCTGGATATCGCAATCGGAGCGATGATTCGTTTGGCCGCCCACCCGCACCGCCGTCGCATGCCGTTCCGCGGCACAGCCTGACGGGATCCCTCGCGAGAGTCGCCGATTCCTCGAACTGACTGAAGACCAAATCGGCCTTGATAGCCGAGTTGCTCTGGGCTAGACTTGCGAGCTGATGGCGAGGAGTTGCATGAACCGCGTTCTCTGGGGACCGACTCTCACGCTGGTGCTAACCCTTGTCTGTATCCCTACCTTTGCTCAAGCAGTCGCGGAATCTGTTTTGTTGGGTGCGGGTTCATCCACGGCGACGGTGAAGGCCGGATCGGCGCTGAACTCGGCGTTGAATCGAGGCAGCAAGCAGCTTGCCGGTAGGGTTCAGCGACACACCGTCCAAACAGTACCCTCCAAAATGCCGCATTCAGCAGTCGGGAAGATTTCCACAGGTATGCTCAAGAGCACTGCAACGCCAGCACACGGGGCCGTAATCGCCTCCATTCAAGGTGCTGTGATCAGTTGTGCTCCCGCCCGCCAAACGGCTTCAGCGGCGGGAAGCAAGACTGCTACCGAACCTTCACAAACGAATTGCAGTGGACAGCCTGCCAGCGAGACGGCGCCTCAGAAATACAAATCGGTGATTACTCTCTCGTTTCCAAAATAACCTGAGGGCGATGATACTACTTAGGTTTTTCCTGTGGGGGTTTGTCCTGTGGGGAAATATCAACTGTAACGGAATGGCTCTTATCCGATTTTGTAGTATCAACAGAAACCACTCCGAAACTACCTGTCGCGTCCCGAACCTGAATTGTGCGTGTCTCGTGGGTGCCGGATGGGCCGGGCTGCGCGCTGTCAAGAGTCTGAATGGTGACATGCAAGCCAGCATTTGGGTCACCCGGATTGATCTGTTCGACTTGCTGTTCGGTTTGCTTTCCGCCGCCAGAACGCGGTCGGTTTACCGTGGTTACGCGCTGGCTCAAATGCAGTTTCCCATCGCGCGTTGATCCCGGAGCATCCGTTGAATAGGTTTCGATCGTGCTTTGTTTTTCCCCGGCAGAGGTTTGCGACTCCTTGCCTAGCGTAGACGACACTACGACAAGCTTGCCGTCCGGATCCAGCTTTGAAATGCGCTCATCGACGGTGCGCTGGTTACCGTTTTCCTTGACCGTACTTTCTTTCACTTCATTAACCTGCCAGTTGCCGGCGCCATCGAGCAGCAATGTGGATTTTTGGACGTTGACAGTGTGGTCGCTGGCGGTTTTCTGGCGTTCCTTAATCTGCATGCTGGGGGCGAGACCCCCACTACCGTCGGACGAGAAAACTGTGGTTTTGGTCTCCTGAACATCCGGGCTGATCTTTTTTGTATCTGCGACTTCACGCTGCACAATTTGGAGACGGCCGTCCAGATCGGCATTCGACGTGACGCGCACCACTTTTTCGTTACCTCCAGGGAGACTCTGCTTTTCCTCTTCCGTAACTTGCGTTAGAACTTTCTGCCCGTCAGCGTCCCAGCCGAACGAGCGCGTGATCGTTTTGAGAGTCTCTTTTTCGATATCAAAGTACCGTTCATAGCGGCCGTCCGGTCCTCGGCGTTCCACGTGCTGACTGTCCAGGGTGCGATTGCCGGATTGCTTGTGGGATTCCGTTGTCCGCGTCGGATTAGTGTCGGCTGTTTGTGATTCTGTGGTAGCAGTCCACGATTGGTTCGTATCGCTCGCCTGATCGGTGGACGTTTGCGCATACAGCGAAGGAGGCGCAAAATACAGAAGAATGACCGACAAGGTGAACGACATGAGGTTGATTAGATTCCAAAATTTCATGAGGACTCCAGTGCCGCGCTTGCAGTGACGACAGTCAATCCAATCGGCAATACCAATATTAGTTAACCGAGAGATTCGCGACAATACTTAACTGCAAATCGCGAAATTGTTCCCCGCTGTAGATCCCACGTTCGGGAGTTCTCGCTCGATCATATACTTCCTCATAACATCCTCCGTGCGATTCTTACGGTGTCTCGGGGAGGCGGGTGGGAATGACGCCGGGTAAAAGCATAAGATTAAGGGATGAAGACGATTCCGCTCTTTACGAACGTTTCAGCTCGCGACATCTCACAACATTAACAAATCAAAACTAACGAGCAATCATGAAAAGGAACTTCCATGACGCCGCTGGCATCTATCGATTCTGCCGGTATTTCCGTTTCTAACCAGCCACTCTCTCCAGAAGAGCTGCGCAAGATGAACGCTTATTGGCGCGCGGCCAATTATCTCTCGGTTGGGCAAATCTACCTGTACGCGAACCCCCTGCTGCGTGAGCCTCTGAAGCTTGAGCATGTGAAACCTCGGCTGCTTGGTCATTGGGGTACGACGCCGGGGCTGAACTTTATCTATGTGCACTTCAACCGCCTGATCAAGAAGTACGATCTCAACGTTATTTACATTTGCGGGCCAGGACATGGCGGGCCCGGCATGGTGGCGAACACTTATCTTGAAGGTACGTACACGGAGTTCTATTCCAGCATTCAACAAAACGAAGACGGTATGAGAAAGCTGTTCAAGCAGTTCTCCTTCCCTGGAGGGATTCCCAGCCACGATGCACCGGAGACTCCCGGTTCCATCCACGAAGGCGGAGAACTGGGTTACGCTTTGGTGCATGCCTACGGCGCGGTTTTCGACAATCTCGATCTGGTGGCTTGTTGCGTGGTGGGCGATGGCGAGGCCGAAACCGGACCGCTCGCCACCAGTTGGCATTCCAACAAATTTCTCAATCCCGTGCGAGACGGGGCCGTGCTGCCTATCCTGCACCTGAACGGCTACAAGATCGCGAATCCAACTGTGCTTGGCCGCCTCAGCGACGAGGAGCTAACTCAGCTCTTCACTGGCTATGGATACAAACCGTACTTCGTGGAAGGGCATGATCCGGAGGCAATGCATCAGCTCATGGCGGCAACACTCGACGCGGTGATCGATGAGATTCAGGCCATCCAGCGTCAAGCTCGCAGCGGAGAATCGCCCACGCTTCCGATCTGGCCCATGATTGTTTTGCGTACTCCGAAGGGTTGGACTGGACCGAAATTTGTGGACGGCAAACAAGTCGAGGGCACGTGGCGCGCGCATCAGGTGCCGGTAGCCGATCTGGAGAAGCCGGGGCACCTGGCAATTCTCGAAGAATGGCTGAAGAGTTATCACCCGGAAGAGGTGTTCGATCGAAATGGGAAGCTGGTTACCGAACTTGCAGAACTTGCTCCTCAAGGTGAACGCCGCATGGGTGCGAATCCACATGCCAACGGCGGACTGCTACTGAAAGACTTGCTGATGCCGGATTTCCGCGAATATGCGGTTTCGGCCTCCAAGCCTGGCAAGGAGACGGCAGAGTCCACAAAAGTCTTGGGCACTTTCCTGCGCGATGTGATGAAGCGGAACCTGGAGCACGCAAACTTCCGCGTATTTGGCCCCGATGAAACCGCCTCGAACCGTCTGGATGCTGTGTATGAGGCCACCGACAAGGTATGGATGGAGCCGATTCTCCCGGTCGACGAGCATCTGTCGCCGGTCGGACGCGTGATGGAAGTTCTAAGCGAGCATATGTGTCAGGGTTGGCTCGAGGGTTATTTGCTTACCGGCCGTCATGGGTTCTTCTCCTGCTATGAGGGCTTTATCCATATCGTGGATTCGATGTTCAATCAGCATGCCAAGTGGCTCAAGACCACGCTGGATATCCCGTGGCGGCGTCCTATCGCTTCGCTCAATTATCTTCTGACTTCACACGTCTGGCGGCAGGATCACAATGGCTTCACTCACCAGGACCCGGGCTTTATTGATTTCGTGATGAACAAGAAGGCAGACATTATCCGGGTGTATTTACCGCCGGACGCCAACACCTTGCTTTCCGTGGCTGATCACTGTTTGCGCAGCCGCCACTATGTGAACGTAATTGTGGCCGGCAAACAGCCCGAGTTGCAGTGGCTCGACATGAACGCCGCCATCGCACACTGCAGGTCTGGCATAGGCATCTGGTCGTGGGCCAGCACGGATCAAGGCAGCGAGCCGGACGTGGTGATGGCATGCGCCGGCGATGTGCCGACTCTGGAAACGCTGGCCGCGGTCGATCTTCTGAGGCAGCATTTTCCAGATCTCAAGATCCGCGTGGTTAACGTCGTGGACCTGATGACCCTACAGCCTCAGAGCGAGCATCCCCACGGACTCTCCGATTCCGAATTTGATTCCATGTTCACTGCCGACAAACCGGTAATCTTCGCCTATCACGGATATCCGTGGCTCATTCACCGGCTGTGCTATCGCCGCCATGGTCACGATAATTTCCATGTGCGTGGCTATAAAGAAGAGGGCACTACCACCACTCCCTTTGACATGACCGTCATGAATGATCTGGATCGCTTTCACCTTGCCGGCGATGTCCTGGACCGGGTCCCGAAGTTACAGCGCATCGGCGCTCACTTCCAGCAATTCCTGCGAAACAAATTGGTGGAGCACGAACAATACACGCACCAGCACGGTGACGACCTGCCGGAGGTAAAAAACTGGAAATGGCCTTACTAATCCATGAAGATCCTGGTACTCAATTCCGGTTCCAGCAGCCAGAAGAGCTCCCTTTACGAGATCGGCGAGAATCTTCCTGACGATCCGGCTACTCCTCTCTGGGAAGGCAAGATTGAGTGGCACGATGGGGTAGCAAAAGCTGAGGTCAAGAATGCGCGGGGGGTCGTACAAAAAGGTCAGGCGGAAGTCTCAACGCGTGCGCAGGCGGTCGAACATTTACTGGGCACTTTGTGGGATGGCAAGACGCGCGCCGTAACCTCGCCCGATGAGATTAGTGTTGTCGGGCACCGCGTAGTGCATGGTGGTCCGAAATACGAAGAACCGGTTCTGGTCACTTCCGAAGTGAAAGCGGGAATTGCCGGAGTTTCTGCTTTTGCTCCCCTTCACAATCGCGCTGAACTCGACGGTACGGAGATTATTGAAAAACTGCTAGGCGCGATTCCCCAGGTCGCGGTTTTCGACACCGGATTTCATCGCAAAATGCCGCCAGCCGCGGCTGTGTATCCCGGGCCCTATCAATGGTTCGAAAAGGGCATTCACCGCTACGGATTCCACGGCATCAATCATCAATATTGCGCCGCACGTGCCGCGCAGCTTCTACGCCGAGACTTGAACTCGCTCAAATTGGTTACTTGCCATCTAGGCAACGGTTGTTCCCTGGCTGCGATTCAGGAAGGCCACAGCATTGACACCACGATGGGATTTACTCCGTTAGAAGGTCTCATGATGGGCAGTCGCTCCGGGTCGGTTGATCCTGGGATTCTCACCTATCTCATGCGCGAACATCGGCTCCAGGCACACGAGATTGACGATGTTCTAAACAAAGAATCAGGCCTGTTGGGAATCTCGGGTGTTTCGGGAGACATGCGTGAGGTTTTGGAATCCATGAAGCAAGGACATTCACGATCAAAGCTGGCATTCGACATCTATGTGCACCGTCTTCAAAGCGGCATTGGTGCCATGGTTGCAGTCTTGGGAGGCATTGACGTGCTGGTATTCACCGCTGGGGTGGGAGAGAACTCGGCAGAGGTGCGTGCAGCCGCTTGCAAACCACTGAGCTTTCTCGGCCTCAAGCTCGATGACGCCGCCAACGCACGTCCTCCTGACAGAGATATTGCCGCGCCGGATTCCGCGGCGCGCGTTCTAATAATTCGAGCCCAGGAAGATTGGGCGATCGCTAAAGAATGTTGGCGCCTTATGGGGGCGCCCCCCCAGTAGCGGATGTTTCTGCTAGTGGGAGCCAAACTTGAAAACGCGTGTCACCGGGTTTAGAAGTAACCTGAATATTTCCCCGCTGATGCTTCATAATTCGCTGGGACAGTGTCCACGGCCTAATCCCTTCTCCAACTCCTTTGGTAGTGAAAAAAGCTGACCTGAGTAAAGACAAGCTTGACGATCATGGTTGGTTAGGAGCATTATGCTCCGTCCAGAACAGCTAAATGCGTTGGGTCTTGATTCCCCTGCAAGGAGAACACCATGCGTTGGCTACTGCATCTGAGTCTGGTTGCAGTTCTCTCTTCGGCACTATTTGCGCAGCTCCCGGTTTCGACTCTCAACGGCACTGTTACCGATCCACAAGGCGCCGCGATAGCTAATGCCAAAGTTATCCTACTGAGCCAGGCGACGGGCGAGAGCCGGGAAACCACCTCGAGCGATCGCGGGTTTTACACTTTCGCCAATGTTCCACCCGGTGATTACACACTTAAGGTGGAGAGCCCTACGTTCGCACCGGCGGAACTAAAAGATATCCGGCTGGAGGTCGGCCGTGCTTCGACTGTTGACGTGAAGCTTGCCGTTGGTAAAGTCGGGCAAATGGTGACCGTGCAGGCCGAAGAGGCCATGGTGCAACGGACCCAATCCGAGGTCCAAGGCATAGTGACCGCCGGCACGATCGAAAACATCCCTTTGAATGGGCGCAACTTTCTGGAATTGGCATTTCTCCTACCGGGGAATCGGCCAGCAACCAACTTCGATCCGACCAAAACCAATACATTGGAAGTTTCCTCGGCCGGCGCCTTTGGTCGTGGCGGCAACATCACCATCGATGGCGGCGATAACAACGATGAGGTAGTGGGCGGCACGCTGTCGAATCTGCCAGAGGACAGTGTGCGCGAGTTCCAGATCGCGACCAACAGATTCACGGCTGAAGTTGGCCGTTCCGGGTCCAGCATCATCAACATTGTCACCAAGTCCGGTGCCAACGACTATCACGGTTCCGGTTTCATCTTCTTCCGGCACAAAGCGCTGCAGGGTCTGCCGGCAACCTTCGACAAGACTCAGCCGGCGCCGCACTTTGCACGCGAGCAATTCGGCGGTTCTGTCGGCGGCCCCATTAAACGAGACCGAGCCTGGTGGTTTGTTTCTACCGAATACCGCAACCAGGGCCATGCGGTTTCGGTGGGCGAGCGCAACTTCGCGGCCGACTCTATTATCGGCAGCTCTGCGCCTGCGTTCGTGCATGACTACCTGCTCACTGGCCGGGTTGATTTCAAGCCCACAACTCAGGACAGCCTTGCAGTGCGTTACATATTTAATCGCTCGCTGGATATAGACAATGGCAGCTTGCGGAAGCCGCAGGGTACCGCGGCCAATCGGCAGTCCTCGCTGAATCGTTTCAACTCGCCGCTGGTCGATTGGACCCGGGTCATATCGCCGCAGGTGGTGAACAGCCTGATTTTTCACGGTGATTGGTTCCTCAATTCCATTCCCGCGTTCAGCCCCGACAACCCCGTGACGAATCCGCTGGGGCTGGCGGCTGGAAATGAAATCCGCTTCCCCAGCTTGCAGGACGGCGCCAACTTCCGTATCCCGCAGAGCACCAAGTTCAAACGGTACCAGATCCGTGACACCCTCAGTTGGGTAATGGGAAGCCACACCTTGAGGTTCGGAGGCGAATGGCAGCACCTGGATACCTATGCCCTGTTCGATCTTTATGGCAGCGGCAGCATCTTTACGACTGCGGACTTCGCTGGCGACGTGTGCCGCCATGGCAGCGTTTCGGCCGCGCTATGTGACCGCAATCAAGACGGCAGCGTGAACGATCTCGACATTCCCATCGCGCTTGCCTTGCAGAGCGCCGCTCCCACGCGTCCACCAGTTGTACCGTTCTACCCAAATAGCTATTTTGGGGCGTTTATTCAGGACGACTGGAAAGCGAAATCAAACCTCACCTTGAATCTCGGCTTGCGCTGGGAAGTGGATGACGTCCTCGGCGATGCCAGCAATTTGCATAAATGTCCCACACTGACGGATCCAGATAATACGTGCGAGTTCATTGAGAATGTTCTGGGGACGCACGAAGGAAAGGACCTGAAGCAGTTCGGGCCGCGTTTAGGCTTTGCCTGGGACCCACTCAAGCACGGAGAGACTGTGATTCGCGGTGGTTATGGCATTTACTTCGACCGCGTGGTCACTGAAGTCCCGCTGCTGGAGGCTCTGCTGAACGGCCGCATCTTGCCGTTAGCCGCTTTTGGCGGCTCGACGTGCCATAACCTCTTCAATCCGGGTGGACCGGCTGCCGACTGTTCGGCCACACCGGTTCCTGGATCCTTTCAGCCAGTTTTTGATGGGACGCCTGGCTCGCCCGCTACGCCGACGCTCGCATCTCCGTTCACGGGTGGCGGCTCAGTTTTCGGGATTGGGATCAACCACATTGATAACAAAGCCAAACATCCCTACGTTCAACAATTCACCCTTGGCCTGCAACAACAGGTCGGACAGAACTGGGTTGTGTCCGCCGATGGAATCCACAATTTCGGACAGCGATTCATCCTTGGCCGATTGTTGCGCAGTACCACCAGCAGCTCGCCTGACGTTACCTGCACCAATGGTTTTGATCCCTGCACAGTCACGGATCCGCTAACCGGACGTTCTGACGTGGTGACGGAGATCCAATCTGTCGCCAGAAGCTGGTACGATGCGCTGCTCGTCAGCTTGCAAAAGCGACCCACCGGGTGGCGTAATTTGCGGTGGGGTTTCAACGTCAACTACACGCTTTCCAAGACGTTCAATTATTCCAATGACGATCAGATTCCGTTTAACGGGGCGGAAGACGCCGTCAACCTGATATTCCGCAGCAATAACCTGGAACTCGAGAAGGGCTACTCGCCGACCGACGAGCGTCATCGCCTGGCTCTTTTCGGTGTTGTCGAACTTCCGTGGAACCTTGCGATCTCACCCATCTGGACGTTTAGTTCCCACGTACCTATGGATTCGTCTGTTCCCGCTCTCAATGCCCGGCTCCCGATTCTGAAACGCAATGCCCTGGGTCGCGAGATTTCGAATGGCGCCGAGCTGAACAATGCCATCGATGTCTGGAACGCGCTGCCAGTTTGCAGCGGCGTCAACCAGATTCCTTGCCACGCAGGCCCGATACTTGGGCATGTCGATCCCAACCTGCACTTTGGGGACAACTTCAACTCGCTCGATCTGCGGGTCACCAAGAGCTGGACCGTCTTTGGTGAGCAGAAGTTTCAATTCATCGGTGAAGTCTTCAATCTGTTCAACATTGCCAACATTCGGGGATTTAACAACAACAATTATTCGGGTTTTCTGAACGACATCACGTCGCCACAATTTAACAAGCCTTTACGCACGGCTGGCGGTTTCTTTGGGTCGGGCGGACCGCGGGCCTTTCAATTCGCGCTGAGATACGCGTTTTGAGCGGGAAATGACGATGATACCGGCAACGTCTTCCTGGCGGAGATATTGCTACGCTGAATTCGGCGGTTCGCGTTCTGCTGATTCAAGGTACGAAGACTGGGCGATTGCCAAAGAATGTTGGCTCAGGCGGGTGTTCATCCGGTAGCGGATGTTTCTGATAACGGGAGCCAAACTTGAAAGCGGGTATCACCGGGTTTGGAAGTGACCTGAATATTTCCCCGATGCTTCTTCACAATGCGTTGCGCAGTGTCCAGACCGAGTCCCGTCCCTTCTCCAACTCCCTTGGTGGTGAAGAAAGGTTCAAAGATGTGCGGTTTCACCTCAGGTGAAATCCCTGGGCCGTTATCGCCGATCTCAACTACAACACAGGTATCGTCGCGATAAGTTCGGACTCGAAGCTCGCCTTTTCCGTGCATGGCGTCGATCGCGTTATCGATGAGGTTGGTCCAGACCTGATTCAGTTCGCTGCCAAATGAGTCCACGAGAAAGGGGACCTTCTGGTAATCGCGCTGCACCACCACTCCTTGTTTCAGTTTGTGATTCAAGATGGTAAGGGTGGTTTCCAGGCTCTTCACGATGTCCACATTTTGCACCGGGGCCTGGTCCATGTGGGTGTATTCCTTGATGGCAAGGACCAAGTCCGAGATTCGTGAGGTGCTGCTCTCGATCTCATGTAAGAGACTTGCAACCTCCACGGAAGCAGCGATCCTCACCAGAGCGGCTCGGGCGGTATCCGCATCGAGGTTTGCGAACAGCGATTCCAGCACCTCTGGCTTGATATTCCTTCGCGCGAGGTCAGCTGCCAGCTGCCATAGGTCGTTCTGCCCGTGACTGCGCAATAGCGAGTCAATCTGATCCTCCAAGTCGCTGATGGTCAGAGCATCGGCCGGAATGACGTCCTTTTGCGTGAATGAAGCTTCCAGTTTTTCGATTTCTAATTTCTGGGCGGAGGTGAGATCACGTCTTCCCAGTTCGAGACTCGCGCTCTTGATTTTTATCAAAATCTCGCGCAATTGACTGGTGGCACGTTTTGCGGCGGAAGCTGGGTTGTTGAGTTCATGCGCGAGTCCTGCCGAAAGTTTTCCCAGAGAAGCCAGCCGATCTCGCTGTTGTTCGATACGAGTAGCTTCACGGATCCGGTCGGACATCAGACCTACCAGGCGAGTGGTCAACTCTGGCATCTTCTGCACGAGTTCGGGAAATAGCGCAGCGGGAAATTTCAGAACTCGGCCGTCTGTGATAGCTCGACCGGTTACAGTGAACTGCTTCATCCTGGAGAACGGCAGTACACCGGTCACGTCGCCCACCTTGGCTGAAAGTACAACAGTCTCGCCACCGAATTCGCCGCGCCACTGAAATTGGCCTTCGAGAATCACAAACATCCAGTCCGCCGGATCGCCCTGACGGACATAGGTTTCGCCGGCCTTGACGTGTGTCTCTTGCGACTGAGAAAGAAACCAGGCGATCTGCTCCTCAGGCAGATCGGCGAACGCCGGAACACGAATTAATTCCGATTTGTCGATCATTTAGACCTTGCTTAAGTACTGATGGATGAACTGCACCGCCACCGATCCTTCGCCGACTCCGGAAGCCACCCGCTTTATGGATCCATGTCGCACGTCACCGACGGCAAAGATGCCGGGAACATTGGTCTCGAGCAAGAACGGATCCCGGTCGAGTGCCCATCCCTTCGGGCGTTGCCCGTCACGAATAAGGTCAGGACCAGTCAACAGGAAACCGCGCTCGTCCCGCTCGACGACATCCGCCAGCCAATCCGTCCGTGGCAATGCGCCAATAAAGATAAACATCGCACTGGCCGGCACACGTTCGACTTTGTTGGTATCGGAACAAAGCACCGAAATTTCGTCCAAGTGGGTTTCGCCATGCACCTCAGCCACGCTGGCATGCGTCCACAGCTGAATGTTAGGTGTCTGTTGAACCTGCTCGATCAAGTATTGCGACATGGTGCTGGAAAGCGAGTCGCCGCGGACCAGAATAACCACGCGCTCTGCGTACTTGGCGAAGTTCATTGCCGCTTGACCGGCCGAGTTCGCGCCGCCCACGACATAGACGATTTCGCCCTGGCAGGACAATGCTTCAGTAGCGCCGCCACCATAATAGATCCCCGCGCCCTGCAACTTGTCTATTCCAGGAGCTTCGAGTCGACGCCACTGCACCCCAGTCGCGATCATCAGCGCGTGGCAAGAGATCTCGTTCCCATCTGCCAGCTTGATGATTCGGTAAGAACCTTCTGTCCTGACGCCGACGGCTTCCTGTGGGGACAGAATTTCCACTCCGAAGCGCTCAGCTTGGAACACGGCACGCCGGGCCAGATCACCGCCACTGAGCCCGGTGGGAAATCCAAGATAGTTCTCAATGCGGGCGCTCATTCCGGCCTGACCGCCGGGTGCTTCCCGCTCAACCATTACTGTATGCAGACCTTCGGAAGCTCCATAAACAGCAGCGGCCAAACCTGCTGGGCCCCCGCCGACAATCGCCAAATCGTAGAAACTGGTTTGGGCGCGCGTCCGCAAGCCGACCTTTTGCGCGACGTCGGCGGGCACACTCTCAAGAAGCTTCGTCCCGTCGGGAAAGAGCACCACGGGGAGATTGCCAGCCTCCGGGCCCAGTGCTTCCAGAAGGCGCTTGGTTTCCGGATCATTGGCGGAGCCCTCGACGTCAATCCATTGATACGGCACGCGGTTGCGCGCCAGGAAGTCCCGCAACTCATACGATCGAGGCGACCAGCGTGTACCCAGCACTCGGATTCCCTGGAATGTCGGATGGTAGGAAGCTTGCCAGTCATCGAGCAAATCATCTAATTGCGGATACAGGTGCTCCGACGGAGGATCCCACGGTTTCAAGAAAAAGTAGTTGATGCCGGCGTCATTGATGGCGCTGATCGCGGCATTCGTGTCCGCGTACGCGGTGAGCAGTGCCCGCTTCGCACCGGGGAAGATCGCCTTTGCCTCTTGGAGGAATTCCACCCCGTCCATACGCGGCATGCGCTGGTCGGCAAGCAGCAAGGCCACACTGTCGTTGCGCACCTTCAACTTTTTTAACAAGTCGAGTGCGCCCTCGGGAGAATCGCTTCCGATCACCCGGTATTCGGCCCCGTAGTTCGAACGAAGGTCGCGCTCAATCGCCCGCAAAACATCAGAGTCGTCATCCACGCTTAACAAAATTGGTTTGGCCATGCTTAATCTCGGTTGTTGGGTAAAGACATGATTACAGACTTCTGGATTGTCCGCACGACTTGGTTAGATACAGAAAATTGCATTCGGTCGCGTAATTCTGTTGTTGGGAAAGGAAGTCTACCCAAGGAGCTAGGTTGCACTGTCGAGATGAAAGGGTTCGTTGTACGGCTCGACAGGATAGCCCTTCGCCTTCCAGCCTGCCAATCCACCCTTCAGGAATTTGATTCGTGAAAAGTGCATGGCTTGAGCTTGATGTAGTACAGCTCGGCTGGTTTTATCTCCGGGGCAGGTACAGTAAACCACCGCGTCCTTCTCTTGCGGGATGAGCGATGGATTCTTAAGCAGTTCCTGTGGCGGAATCCACTTTGCACCGGGGATGATCGCGGAGTGTCCTAGCAGGTCGAGCGGCTGGCGGACGTCGAAGAGAAGTGTCCCTGGATTTGAGGCCATCAATGTGTGAAGGGCTTCTGGCGTGATGCTGTGCAGCTCCAATTCATTCCGGTCTTTTTTACGGTTGATCCGAGTTACGAGCAACGTGCATGACACCACCACGAAAATGACAGTCAAAGTCAGAAACATCTCAATTCTCCTCGCTACTCTAATACGAGATTCACCAGGAGCCTGAGAAGATTCTTTCTCCGGTGTGTCCGCCAAGGCCTAAGCGTCGGCCCGAAGACGGCGATGATGGTGAGAGTGCAAATCAGCAGTAACTGGTTTACCCTGCATACACCCGTTTGAAGGGCCCGGGTCCCTCTGGTTTGCGAGCGAAGCTACAACCTCTGTGAAGAGAAATTACAATCAAGGAGTCAAATTATGCCAACGATCAGCACCAAAGACGGCACGCAGCTTTTCTACAAGGACTGGGGAAAGGGACAGCCAGTCGTGTTCAGCCACGGTTGGCCCCTGACTGCCGACGACTGGGACGCACAAATGATGTTCTTCGGCGCGCGTGGCTATCGAGTCATCGCGCATGACCGGCGAGGCCACGGCCGCTCGACCCAGACATGGGATGGTAACGAGATGAATACTTACGCCGACGATCTCGCGACCCTCACTGAAAAGCTTGATCTGAAGAACGCAATCCACGTGGGCCACTCCACCGGCGGTGGGGAAGTTGCCCGTTACATTGGGCGGCACGGCACAAAACGTGTTGCCATGGCCGTGCTCATCAGCGCGGTGCCACCGTTAATGTTGAAGACGGAAAAGAATCCTGGTGGCCTGCCCATCTCGGTCTTCGACGGGCTCCGCGCTCAGCTCTTGGCAAATCGGGCGGAGTTTTACAAGGACATTACGCTCCCGTTCTACGGCTACAATCGGCCAGGCGCGAAGATTTCGGAAGGCATCCGAGAGCGCTGGTGGTTGCAGGGCATGTTGGGAGGGGTGAAGCCTCACTACGACTGCATAAAGGCTTTCTCCGAGACGGATTTCACTGAAGACCTCAAGAAGTTCGATGTGCCAACCCTTATCCTTCATGGCGACGACGATCAGATCGTGCCGATTGGGGCAGCGGCTCTGATGTCTTCCAAGATAGTAAAGAATGCAACGTTAAAGGTGTATCCAGGTTTCCCGCACGGGATGCCCACAACCAATGCGGACCAGATCAATACCGACCTGCTTGCGTTCGTCGGGAAAAGTAAGGAAGCTGCTGCTTAAGCCTGATCCGGCTTTCGTTCTAACGCGAAGGCCGGATATCCTAACCTTGGCGAGAATTTCTCTTACTTCGACTCCGAAGCCGTCAGATAGGAATACAAATCGGGATTCTGTCGAAGCACCTGAAGTAATTTCGGTGAGAGTTCGTAGATGAATTCGTGGTAGGTCGTAGTCCGATCGCTCTTCTCAGTTCCAAGGATGGCGTGTTGCAGCTCATGCAAGAGAGTGGTTTGTTCCTGTTTCAGGGGATGGCCGGCTTCAATATAAATGCGGTCTTTGACGTCGCAGACTCCCAACTTTTGAGCTTGCTTGTCGCAAGTTCTGCCGGAAAACCTGGCAAATTCTCCCGAGGCCGGAACTTCTTTTACCAGTTCGACGAAGTAGGTAGCTTTGCCAATGGTGAGATGGGGCGGCGGCACTGGCCGGCGATTTTCTGGTTCGATCAGGGTAAGGCAATTGCCGGCGAGCGAACTGGCTTGGGTCAACTTGCTGTATTCAGTTCTGTATTGTTCGACGAATGGCAAGTGCTGCGCGGGTGCCGTTCCAGCCAGTCCCTGGAGAAGCATTGCGATAATGGCGTGGCCCAACTTCAATGGGTTTCTCTCTAAGTGACCTAAGGATCTTGCATCGTTCGGTGGTTCCCAATGAGGTGTTCAAATCTCGCCCCAAGGTCAAGCTACGTCCCTCAGGTCTCTTCTGAGGATAGAGAGTCGCTGCACAGGCCGACAGATTACGAATGTATAACCACTTTGGTTCTAAGCCGGCACTTCTGGTAACATCGCGCTCCGAAAGGAGTGACAACCATGAAACACATCGTTCTGTTGGTTGTACTGACAATGGCCACGTCGTCATTCACCCTGGCTCAGATGGCGGCCGACAAGTCCGCTCCCAAGGGACAGATCGAACAAGAGTTAACCAAGCTGGAGCAGGATCGCGCACAGGCAACGGTTAAGGGCGATACGGCTTTTATCGACCAGAACACTGCCGACGACTACACCTTCATCAGTCCTCGCGGAGCTCTTAGGACGAAGGCGCAGATATTGGCGGATTTCAAATCTGGCGAGATCAAGTTGCAGGCTTATGACCTCGATGATCTGAAAGCGCGGGTTTATGGAGATACGGCAGTTGTCACTGGTCGTTCTACTCAGAAAGGGCAGGCTTACGGCCAAGACGCTGCGGGCCAATATCGATTCACGCGGGTGTACGTGAAACAGGATGGAAAGTGGAAAGCGGTCGCCTTTCAGTCCACACGGGTTGCAGAATAAGAAATGGTGCTTGCCTGACCCCTGTCCTTGAAAGATAGGGGTCTTCCTTTTTTTACGATCTGAACGCCCTCTTCACCGTCCCACATATCCTTTTTAAATCCGGAAAGTCAGAACTCAAGGCGCACACCTAACTGTCCATGTCGTGGATTGCCCAAAGTGGAGGAAACCACGCCGAACGTGGAGTCGCCGAAAAGAGTATCGGGATAGGCGAATCGTGGCGTGTTGAAGGCATTGAAGAACTCGCCTCGGACCTCCAGCTTCATGCCCTCTCGCACCAGGAACGTTTTGGAGAAAGCAACATCAATATTCTGAATGCCATCGGTGCGCAGATTGGAGAAGTAGCGAGGCGCATTGCCGGGCTGCTGATCGCCAGGATCCGCGAAACAACTCAGGTTGAACATGCTGGCGCCGGTCAGGGCGGACCTGTGTGGGCCCACTCCACTCCCCGGATTCGCGCACACAACGTCCGGCCGCTGGTTGCCATCTGTAATCGCTGGCGCGGACATGCCAATGGCAATCGGCTGTCCCGACTGATAGGTCAAACTGTCGGCGATGCTCCAACCTCCGACTACCGCATCCAAAACGCGATTCATGCCCTTTCCAATCCAGCGTCCTCGCCCGACCGGAACGTCAAAGAGAATGGCAGCGGCAAGCCGATGCGTGGTGTCATTAGCGCTGATCGAGTGCTCAGCCTTCAGGTTGTCTAGTTCTTGTGGATTTCCGGTATTCAGATTTCCAACGAAGGCGTTCGCGCCGGTTGACGAGTCGTCGGTCAACTTTGAAAACGTGTAGTTGCCTTCAAAGGAAAAGTAGTGGCTCGCCCGCTTCTGAAAGCGGAACTGCAGGGAGTTGTAGAACGATTGCGCTCCCAGAAGCGGCAGGCCTTCAAACGGACCGGGAAACTGCGGAAAAGGCCGCAGCACATTCTGCAAGGCGATGACATCGTCGTTGTAAAGCGAGTCGGGCTCGTTGAAGATTGGACTCGCGGGGCAGTATGAAGCCGGAGAAGCGACGGTGGTAAATAAGCACTGAAAAGGATTACTCACCACTCCATCGAGATCGGCGGTTGTGAACTGCCGCCGCACCGACGAGGGAATGAAGTTCCGGTTGCGAGTACTGGAGTATCCGCCCCAAGGCAAGTGAGTGCTGCGATTGGCAGAGTAATCGAGGGAAACTGTAGTCTGCCATGGCAACAAGCGTTGTACCCCGAAATTCCACTGATAAATTTCGGCATTTCGAGCTTCGGTCGTCCCCAAATCGTTCTGGTTGGGAAAGCCCCACATCGCCTGCGCTCCGTAGCGGGTGCCTTGAGGTGCGGGCAAACCTGAGGGAAAAGGATTGGCCAGCGAGCCGAACTTGGTCTGCGTTCCGTCTTTGCTGAAGTAAATGTTCCCGTCCTTGCGGAAAGCTGTACCGGCGTATTGGAAGTTGGTTGCAACGCTCATCCCGTAATACACGCCCGCTCCGGCGCGAACGACTGTGTTGGGAGTGAGCTGGTAAGCAAATCCCAAGCGCGGCGCCCAATTGTTGCGGTCAATAGGCACGTGGCGTTCGTTGCTGCCCGCAAATTTTGTGAGGCCCTTCAGTGTGCCGGGAACCAGGGGCAGTCCGTCGACGTGGATTCCGCTGTCGGCATTGAAGTCACTAAACTGGACCCGGTTGAACCGCTCACTATAGGGAGTGCTCCATTCGTATCGCAGCCCGAGATTGACTGCGAGCCGCGGAGTAATCTTCCAGTCGTCCTGGAAATAGAACGAGGTCTCTTTCGACTTGTTGGCGACGGCGGGGTAAACGGAAATCCCACCGTAATCGCCAAAGCCGAGAAGCAGGTCGGCGAAGGAGTTGCCTTGGGTGATGTCGAAGTTAAAGGGAATCTGTTCGGTGATGTCTTGCGCGAAATGAAAGTAGCCGGTGGGATAGGGCGGCTGCCGAAAGTTGTTAAAGAACAGGCGCTGTTCGCCGCCGAACTTCATACTATGGCGTCCTTTCACCCAGGAGAGCATGGAAGAATAGCCGTAGAGCGTATGCGCAAAGTCGGTGTCCGGGCAGCACTGGGAAAACAAGGACGTCCATGGCGAGTCCATCAGAAAGGCTGGCATACGCACGATTCCGTTCGCCTGGTCCAGCACCGAGGGGAAGCCAAACTTCACCGGATCGGGAAAATTGTTGGCGTGTCCCGGCGCGAAAGCCCGATCTACACCCAAGCGGCTGGTCAGCAAGACCGTGGGGCTTACAGTCCAATTCCAGTCCAGCGCCGTGTTCTGTACGTTAGCGAGAAAAACTACACCGTCTCCGGTATCGTCGTTCCCAAAAACAGTTGGGACGTTATTCGTCGCGTGCGACCGGCTATAGCGAGCGGAGACGCGGTGCTGCGGGGCGAGCTGGTGATCCACCTTAATATCGAACTGCAACGATCGGGTTGCGTTGGTCACCACGCTGCGAAAATTGTTCGTACCTGTGCCGGGATCTCCGGGAACATTGGCTAACGGATACAGGTTAATAATCTTCTGTCCGATGGGATCAATGAACTGCTGATCGATGACGTTTGGCGTGCTGAAATCCGCTCGTACGCCTCCACTCAGCTGATAGGGATTGAAAATCAGGTTGGGAACCACGTTGCCGTCCTGGTCAAGAATGTTGGTTTGCGAAAAGTCTCCTAAGCGCTCCAATGCCGTGGGTACGGTTGCAGTGATGGGCTGCGGCGCTTTGGCATTGATGCGTTCTATGTCGACAAAGAAGAATGTTTTGTTTTTGATGATTGGTCCGCCGAGCGAGATGCCGTATTGATCGCGGGTGTGGCCAGGCCTGGGTTGACCGGCTTGCTAAGTGAAGAATTCGCTGGCATCCAACCATCCGCGCTGTCCGAACCACCAGCCGCTGCCATGGAAGTTGTTAGTGCCGCTCTTCAGTACCATGTTGACTACCGTTCCGCCGTTGCTGCCGAATTCGGCGGAATAGCTGTTGTTTTGCACCTTAAACTCTTGCACGATCTCAACGGACGGCTCGTAGTACACGTTGCTGGTCGCGCCTTCTCCCTGTTCCGGAGCGCTCACGAGTGCGCCATCAATCCGCACCTCCGCGGTCGCATTGCGCTGCCCGTTGGAGACAAAATTGGTACCCGTTAGGATAGTTATCTGCCGTGCCTGCGCCCGTCACTTCTGTGACGCCCGCGCTGAGAAACATCAGTCCGAAGAAGTTGCGGTCGAGCAACGGAATCTGTTTGACGTATTCATTGGTGACGTCGGTGCCCAGAGACGCGCTTTCGGTGTCGAGCAAGGGGGCGGCGGCTTCGACTTGGATCTGCGTGCTCATCCCCGCTGGCTTGAGGGAGAAATCGAGGGTAGTCTGCTGGTCGACGGCGAGAACGACATTCTGCTTTTGCAAAGTCTGAAAGCCGGGAGCTTCCACTTTCAGACTGTAGGTGGAGGGCCGAAGTCCGCGCAGAATGTAGTAACCATCGGAGTCGGTTTTTGCGGTCGTAGTGAGATTGGTGACGTTCTCGGTGATGGTCACGGTCGCATTGCCTACAACAGCGCCAGTCGGGTCCGAAACCACTCCCCGAATCTGCGCCTGGTAGGTTCCCTGGCCAAGAGCGCCGCCAGCGAGAAGGATCAGGAGCACCAGGCTTGTCGCGGCTGCGAAAAAGAAAATACGTGTACGCATGGGGCCTCCGTTAAAATGCCCTTGCAGTAAAATGCCAGGTTTCGGGTATACTTCGAATTCTTACTTTTACTTTCGATATGATGGCATTGTCAAGCAAAGGTTAGCTGGTAACGGCTTGGTCAATGTCGTTGCCGGTAAATGGCAAGGGAAGCCAGCGGCAAGCGTGCTGCTGGCTGAACCGACTTAATCCGCTTAAACAGCTGTTCTGGTAGTGTTTTGCGACTTGAAGGACATCGGAGGCGACACTCTGGGGAGTTGTGGATAGCGATTCCGAGGCGTCTTCAGAAAGTGGTGGAAATGGAAGGAAAACGAAAGCTTGCCGGGTTATCACAATTCATCGTCCTATGTCTGCTGGCATCCGGGACGGCGGCTCAGACGACCAAACCGGAGGCGCCCGTCTCAGCCCCGACGCAGGAGCAAATCGGCTATAAATCTGCTGCTGGTGCTGAACAGAAAAAGACTTTACTGCTCAAAGACTTCAAACCAAAGTCCATGCTGCACACCACTAGTCACAGCGTGGACCGGGCGAAGTACTACGTGATCGACGTGCACAACCACGTCAACGACGCGCAGGGCATAGAGGATCACATGCCGCCACAACGCGTAGTGGAAGTCATGGATAAGACCAACGTGAAGACAGTGGTTATTCTGACCGGCATGTGGGGAAACAAGCTGCAGAAAGTCATCGATGAGATGGTAAAGCCTTATCCCGGACGCTTCATCGTCTTCACACAAATTGACTGGAGCAAGATCGACGACCCCAACTTTAGTTCAGAGATGGTGCAGCAACTCCACGATGCGGTGGCCCGCGGTGCGCGTGGTCTGAAACTTCTGAAAGATCTTGGACTCGGGGTGCGTGACAAGTCTGGCAAGTTTATCGCCGTGGACGACGCTCGCCTCGATCCTGTTTGGGAAGAATGTGGGCGGCTGGGGATTCCGGTGTCGATTCACACCGCCGATCCGGAAGCTTTTTTCCATCCCATTGACGCTACAAACGAACGTTACGAAGAATTAATCGAACATCCAGACTGGAGCTTCTACGGCCCGCAGTTTCCGTCTATGGAGGAGTTGCTCGAGGCGCGTAATCGCGTCTTCGCCCGTCATCCTCACACTACTTTTGTGTCTCTTCACATGGGGTGGCCGGAAAACCTTGATTGGGTGGCTGGCATGCTCGATAAGTATCCCAACGTGATGGTCGAATTCGGCGCGCGTGAAGGTGAGCTGGGACGCCAACCCCGACGTACCCGTGAGCTTTTTCTAAAGTACCAGGACCGCGTCATGTTTGGGACTGACAACGGTATGGAAGAAGCGATGTATCGCAACCATTTCCGCTGGCTCGAAACCGCCAACGAATATTTCGACTACTGGGGTTCTCCCGGACAGGGCCGCTGGGAAATCTACGGATTGAATCTTCCAGATCCAGTGCTTGAGAAGATCTATCACTTGAATGCGGAACGGATGTTCCGGCAATTCAAGGGATTGTCTGCGGTCAAGGAGCCAGCGAAGTAATGTCGATCCGATCGAATTTCTTCGGCCGCTTGGTCCTGATGTCAGTGCTTCTTTTGACCGCGGCTTGCTCGCGGCACGAAGCGCGATCACCTTCAACGCCTTCTCGTCCTTCGGAGATCAAGGTAACTGTCAACGACAGCGGGCCGCTCGTAGTGCAGACTTCGACGGCTGAATTTCATGTCCTGCCCTCAGGTTACGTGCAAGGTTTCCTGCTCAAAGACGGAAAGAAACTGACTTTGGACGAGCCCGACGCGCACACCAGCAGCGATTATCTAGTCGCGGCGGGCAAAGGCATCCAGTTCAAGCTTGACTTCGCTCAAGCCAAAGTGCGCGAGTCGGAAGGCAAGCTGGGACGAGGCAAGCACGTTGAAATCCAGGCTCAACCTACCGACAACGCCTCGGAAGGCGGAATCCAACAGACCCTCACGATTGAAGCTTACGATGATTTTCCTAATATTGTTTTAGCTGCGATGGAATATCGCAACACGGGACAATCTGAGGTCAAGATCGATCAGGCGGTGGCGCAGTCGAGACGGCTGAACGCCGCCTTGGGCAACTCCCGACCAGCCGCGAAGGTCCAGCCTGACGAGATGTGGTCCTTTCACGGCTCCAGCTACGAGTGGGGCAAAGATGATGTCATCAAACTGAGCCGTGGATTCTCCCAGCCCAACGTCATGGGCGAAATGATCAAGGGAGGTTATGGCGGAGGCATACCGGTAGTAGCGTTTTGGACCGGTTCTGTGGGAGAAGCCATTGGCCACGTGGAAACCCTACCACTGGCGGTCTCGATTCCCGTGAAGACGGAGAACGATGGCAGAATCGCAGCGTCAATGACGATTCCTGCCAACACCACTTTGAAGCCGGGCGAAATTTATTCCACACCCCGCAGCTTTTTGGCGGTGTACTCGGGAGATTATTACGAGCCCCTCCGACTCTGGTCGAGTGTGCTGGCAAAAGAAGGTTGGAATCTTCCGAAGCCCTCGAGCGAGGCCTACAACGTCAGTTGGTGTGGATGGGGATACGAATTTAATGTCACGCCCGCTCAAATGACCGGCACCATACCAAAGTTGAAAGAGTTCAACATCAAGTGGGCGACTCTTGACGATAGATGGTTCGACAACTACGGCGATTGGAATCCGCGCGGTGATACGTTTCCCGGCAATTCCATCAAGAAAATGGTCGACGATTTTCACAAAGAGGGTGAACTCGTCCAGCTATGGTGGCTGCCGTTGGGCGTGGAAGACGGTCAGGGGAAGTGGGAATCGCATAAGTACATCGTCTCGAAAGTGGTTCAAGAGCATCCTGATTGGCTCATTCTGGACAAGGACGGAAAGCATGGACGGATTACCCGAGACCTGGCCGCGCTCTGTCCCGCAGTTCCGGAAGTGCAGAGCTATTACAAGAAGCTGATTGAGAAGTTCATCCGCGACTGGGGATTTGATGGCAGCAAACTGGACAACATTTATTCCGTTCCCGCTTGCTACAACCCGGCGCATCACCATAAATCACCGCAAGATTCCGTGAATGCGATGAGTGATGTTTACAAAACAATTTTCCAGACGACTCGCGCCATTAAGCCGGAAAGCGTCACTCAGAGTTGTCCTTGTGGAACTCCTCCCTCCCTGGCGTGGCTGCCTTACATGGATCAAGCCGTAACGGCTGATCCGGTGGGTGCAGTGCAAGTGCGGCGTCGGGTCAAAATGTACAAAGCTCTGCTTGGTCCGGAAGCGGCCGTCTATGGGGATCACGTGGAGCTGTCCATTATGAACAAATCGAGGAAGGGCGATTGGGTCGAGTCCGGGAACGATTTCGCGTCCACTATCGGCACCGGTGCAGTGGTGGGTACAAAGTTCGTGTGGCCCGATCCAGGACCGAAGTTCAGGAAGGTAGCACTGACCGCGGAGAAAGACGCACATTGGAAAAAATGGATTGGAATCTATAACCAGAAAATGCTGTCGAAGGGCACATTCCGGAACTTGTATGTTTACGGATACGATGTGCCGGAGGGCTACGCAATCGAAAAGGATGGCAAGATGTACTACGCATTTTTCGCGCCATCCGCTTCCACCTGGAAAGGTGAAGTCGAGTTAAGAGGTCTGAGGGAGGGCAAGTACCACGTTGTCGATTACACCGATGGAAGAGACCTTGGCTCGGTGGAAGCCAGCGCCGGCAAAGCTCCAAGATTGAAAACAGAGTTCAAGGATCACTTGCTGCTGGAAGTAAACCAATAGCCTGGCGATGGCGGTTGGGCCGCGTCACTTCATCGCTGATTTGTGAGTTTCGAAAAACCGTTTGCGGTGCTCGGGATCACGAAAAGCTTCGGTTCCTCCGGCTCGCGTGGTGGAGAGAGCGCCGGCCAGATTACCATTCGCAAGACAAGTTTCCAGGTCGGCGCCGCGCAGGAATTGATGTAAAAAACCGGCATCAAAGCTGTCACCCGCCCCAACGGCATCGACGAGATCCACTTTCACCGGCGGACTGACGAACCGCTCAGAGCCGCGCTGTGCCGTGGCTCCTCGCTCCCCGAGTTTCACCACCACCACTGGAACCACCTCCGCTAGGGAAGCGATGGCAGCGTCAAGATTGTCGGTGTGTGCGATTCGACGCGCCTCTCGTTCGTTTGGAAGCAAGACATCCACGTAGCGCAAGGCATCGCGAAGACCTCCTTGCCAGCCATCGTCGGGATCATCATTGGTGTCGAGTGAAATCGTGAGACCCGCCGCCTTCAGTTTTCGAAATAGGTCAGGAATTTGCGGTCGGAGTCCGCGCTGTAAGTAGAAAGATGAAAGATGAAAGTGCCGCGATGAGGCAAGGTAATCGAAGTCCAAATCATCGAAAGTCAATTCAAAGATTGTACCGGCATAGGTGAGCATGTTGCGCCAGCCGTCGCGTTGCAAGATAACCGTCAAGCCAGTCTTGGTGGATCCAGTGACACGGCGGACCTTGGAGATGTCCACACCGCCCGCGGCCAGGCGATCCAGCGCGATCTGACCCAGTTGATCATCCCCGATACGAGAAACGAATCCAACCCGGTTTCCCAGCGCGGCGAGATTGTGCGCCACAATCGCAGACGAGCTGCCGAGCGTGAGCATCATTCCGCTGGCCAGAAGTTCGCGGTCGCCGGGAAGCTCTTCTGGCAGGCCGTAGAGAATCAGATCGAGGTTCAGTTCGCCCGCAACGGTGACGTCAAAGCGGCGGCCAGTCTTCGTTGCCCTTGATTGTTCTTCCTTTAAAATAGTTTCTCTCTTAAGTGCGACGCGTCCCAGTGCAGTTTTTCGAGACCGTACATCATATCAATCGGTAGGCTTAAATGTTGTGGTCGGTTGCCGAGCATTCGGTTTCCAGACATACCTTGATATTGTTTGGTGGGCGAATGTAGCAAGACCTTCGAATCTCAATGAGGGTATGAAGATAACAGCCGACCTGCAGGAGAGATTCCGCCAGCGTTACGGTGGTCGCGCGCGCGTGTACCGAGCTCCTGGTCGCGTCAACCTCATTGGCGAGCACACCGACTACAACGACGGCTTCGTGATGCCGGCCGCGATCGAGTTCTACGTCTGGATCGCTATTGCTCCCCGCAGTGACCGCAAGCTCCTGTTGCATTCCACGAATTTCTCCGAAACGGTCGAGATCGATTTGCAGAATAGCATCACGCCACGAAATCACTGGAGTGATTACGTGGCTGGAGTAGCCGTCATGCTGCAGCGTGCCAGCCATCATCTGCAGGGCGCCAACCTGTTGATCCAGGGTGATGTGCCGATGGGTTCAGGATTAAGTTCGTCCGCCGCGATTGAGGTGGCCAGCGGACTCGCGCTGCTGGAGAATTCTGGAATACACGTCGATCGTCTTGAGCTGGTGAAACTATGCCGGCAGGCTGAAAATGACTTTGTAGGTGCTCGCGTCGGCATTATGGACCAGTTTGTTTCGAGCTGCGGTCAGGCAGGCCAAGCACTTATGTTGGATTGCCGATCCCTGGAATACAGTTTTCTTCCGCTTCCGCGAGATGTGAGCCTGGTGATCTGCAATACGATGGTCAAGCACGCACTTGCCAGTGGCGAATACAACAGCAGACGGGAGGAATGCGAAGAAGGAATGCGCCTGCTGTCACGGTCAATGCCCAGCATTCGCGCCCTGCGAGATGTCAGTCTTACGGAACTGGAGGCTCACGCCGGCACTCTTCCAAAGATCATCTATAAGCGATGTCGTCACGTGATCAGTGAGAATGCTCGGGTAACCAAAGCTGCTGCTTCACTGGAGCAAGAGGACCTGGATAACTTCGGATTGTTAATGGCCGAGTCGCATCGTAGCCTGCGGGATGACTATGAGGTCAGTTGCGCTGAACTCGACTTGATGGTCGAACTGGCAGGACGGCAAGAGGGCGTTTACGGAGCGCGTATGACCGGCGGCGGATTTGGAGGTTGCACGGTTAACCTCGTCAGGACTGACGCAGTCCGCGAGTTTCAATCCGGCGTCGCCGATGCTTACCAAAAGTCGACCGGCCGCGCTCCTCAGATATTTGTTTCTCCGGCTGCCGAGGGCGCGGGCGAGGTCAAGAAATGAGCGTCGCTAATTTTGATCTCAAGGAACATCCTCATCGGCGATTCAATCCGCTAACGCGCGAATGGATCCTGGTTTCCCCGCATCGCAATCAGCGCCCGTGGTCGGGACAAGTCGAAAAGGTAGCCGTCAAGGTTCCGCCTACATATGATCCCGCGTGCTACATGTGTCCGGGGAATACGCGTGCTTCCGGAGCGCGAAATCCCAAGTATGAAGGCACCCTGGTTTTCGACAACGATTATCCCGCGCTGCTAGCCGGGACCCCGGAGGGAAGTCTTGATGATGGCGGACTGATCAGAGCGCGCAGTGAGTCCGGCATTTGTCGCGTGATCTGCTTTTCGCCGCGGCACGATTTGACGGTTTCCCAGATGCAACCGGACAACCTTCGGCGGGTCGTGGATGTCTGGACTGAGCAGTACGAGGAACTGGGTGCACTGCCATCTATCAATTACGTCCAAATATTTGAAAACCGCGGCGCGATGATGGGAGCGAGCAATCCGCATCCGCACGGCCAGATCTGGGCCAGCGCCAGCATCCCGAATGAGCCCTCCAAGGAGCAGCTTGCCTTGCAGGCCTACGCGAACTCATATAAGTCCTGCCTGCTTTGTGATTACTTGACGAGAGAACGCGAGTTGAACCAGCGCATGATCTTTGAGAACCAGCATTTTTCCGCGTTGGTGCCGTTCTGGGCGATCTGGCCATTTGAAACTTTGGTGATTCCTCGCCGCCATTTGTCGTCGATGAGTGATCTCAGCAGTGAAGAACGCGACGGGTTGGCGGACATCTTGAAACGACTGACAGCTCGTTACGATCACCTGTTCGACATTTCTTTTCCGTACTCGATGGGTTTTCATCAGCGCCCAACCGATGGGCAGGTACACCCCGAATGGCACCTGCACGCCCACTTCTATCCTCCGCTACTCCGTTCGGCGACGGTGCGCAAATTCATGGTGGGATATGAAATGCTGGGAACACCGCAGCGCGACATCACGGCCGAGACCGCCGCCGCACGTTTGCGGGAAGTGAAGGACTCCGAGTGACGTTGATATCCGTACTATTTCTGTGCGGAGAACTTGTAAATGGTGCGCGAGTGCAATGTCTGACCGGGCCTCAAAATCGTTGAGGGAAATTCAGGATGATTTGGCGAATCGGGGAAATGCTGCGTCTCCAGGCATAACGCGTAGCGACGCTTATAGACGTGGCCCTGCTTGCCGGTGATGGTGCCATCCAGGAAATTACCGGAATAAAATTGCACGCCTGGCTCCGTAGTGTAGACCTCCATCACGCGGCCGCTGGTGGGTTCGTACACCCGGGCCGCCAGTTGCAAGTCGCCCGTCTTTCGATTGATTACAAAGTTGTGGTCGTAACCGCCGCCGAATGCCAGTTGTTCGTAATTATCATCGATGCGTGCGCCAACCGCTATCGGCGTCCTAAAGTCGAACGGTGTTCCCTTGACAGCGCGCAGTTCGCCAGTAGGGATCAGCGTCTTATCAACTGGCGTGAACCGGTCAGCGTTTAGCATCAGTTCGTGTTTTAGGACGTCCCCTGTGCCCTCGCCGGCGAGATTGAAGTAGCTATGCTCGGTCAGATTTACAGGAGTGGCCTTGTCCGTAGTCGCTTGGTAGTCGAAGATGAGTTCATTCTTGTCGGTAAGAGTGTAGGTGACTTTCACTTTTAGGTTGCCAGGATAGCCTTCTTCGCCATCCTTACTTGTGTACGTGAAGACGACACCTTTTCCTTGATTGTTCTGGAAGGGCTCAGCCGCCCAGATCGCTTTATCAAATCCCTTTAGCCCTCCATGCAAGGCATTGGGGCCATTGTTTTTGGCCAGCGAATATTCCTTTCCATCCAGCGTGAATTTTCCATTCGCGATGCGATTTCCGTATCGCCCCACGATGGCGCCGAAATACGGACTCTTGTCGAGATATCCATCCAGCTTGTCGAAACCAAGAACGACATCGTCCAGCTTACCGTTCTTATCAGGCATCCGCAGCGACACGACGATTCCACCATAGTTGATGGCACGCACTTCCACCCCATGCGAGTTCGTGATGGTGTAGAGCTCGACATTCTTACCGTCTTTGGTCTGACCAAACGATTCTTGTTTAATCGGATGGCCTCGTTGTGCAACAGAAGATTCTGCAACGCTCCGGTTCGGAACAACGCAGATTATGAGCAAAGTAACAACCAGCGAGTTCTGATAGTTCATCGACGCCCCGCTCGTGCGCAAGATAACGTGCCAGAGATAATAAACCTTTCCGAGATCTGCCTTGGAAATGCATGCGAAACGACTGGATCGAAGCCATATGGGCCACATAGAGCGAGTCGAATGATACTCGCATTATAATTGCTCGCGCAGCACTAATCGCTTTTGGAGGTCAGTGTGGCGGGCCAACGATTCAACCTTCCCCCGGTCAGCATGATCATGCTGGGAGTAAGAGATCTTGAAAAATCCGTGTCTTTTTACCGGGATCGGTTGGGCATCGACATTCGGCAGAGAATTCCAGGCTTTGCCTTCCTCGACAGCGGCGCGTTGACTATCGTCTTGAGTGAGCCTCTGGCAAAGAACGTTTCTCCTCTGGCAGGTGCGACTGAGGTGATTTTTTCTGTGAATGACGTCCGGGCGTATTACGAGGCGCTGAAAGATCAAGGTGTAGAGTTTAGCCAGGAGCCGCGCAATGTTTCCGGCCCGATGTGGGCGGCAAATTTCCGCGATCCCGATGGACATTTGCTTACGCTGTTCGGCCCGGAGAGGAAGCCATCGTAGATTGCAGAGAGTAGAGTCGGCACTTAGCATTTACATTTGGCCAATAGGGGTTTGTGCAGATCGGCAAGAACCATCAGGGGCTAAATGCTAAGTGCGAAATGCTAAGTGCTGAAGCACGGTCGCATCGTTCTGCTATCATTCTGCGGAGGCATTCATGGATGAATTACCCACGTTGACGGCCGGTGCGCGTCGGAATGAAGACATCGCTCTCGATCTGATGAAATTCGTTGCTATGACGACCGGTTACGGGCGCACCAGTTCTTCCGGAGTTGGTTTCCAGGGCAGCGGGGCTGCCTCCAAGCCGGAAGAATATGCAGGCCACTTGCTCGAACTCTACGGACGTTGCCTTCAGGCCGTGGCAGGAGGAAAGAAGTAGCTCAACTTTTTTCGAGAGAAGGTTTAGGCTGCGGCCCGGACGTCAATCGCTGGTTCACATTCGGGCGCGGTCGCGGAATCAGACGAGAATCGCGTTAACAATGCCGGCGTCGTAGGCCACGCTGGCCAGGACGATTCCTGGTCCGCCGCGGGCATTCGTGGCAATTGCCAGGTTCAGAATATCCAAGCCACGGAATCCCGCGAGCCGCGCTCCTAACCCCACCGAGAGCAGCTTGATGGCACAAGCTCCAACCAGAAAAATTCCAAGCACGGTGATGGAGAAGCTCTTCCATAGATCGAGCCGGTAGCCGACGATCACAAAATACACAGGAATAAAAACTGAAAACGAAAATCGTCCGAGCGAATCGAGCGCGTCGGCGAAGAATTCTCTGTTGCTGGCCACTCCATAGCCTGCCAGGAATGCTGCGAACACCAAACTGACATCCAGCATGGCCGCGACGGCCGCGAAGGCAAATAAGATTGCGATCAGATACCCGATTGGCGAAGCTGCAGCCAGAATGTTCCAGCGCGCCTGATGCAAACGTCTTAGCAGTCGAGGAGCGAGAGCTAAACCAACTACGAAGAAAATAAAGGTTACTGCCAAGTGTCGAAGGATTTCATTTTTCGGCAGCACTGAAGACTTTGCTAAGGCCGTTGCCATCGCGAGTACGGCCCACAAAACTATGTCTTCCAGAACCGCCACCCCAAGCACCAGCCGGGCAAATCGCGTGTGCAGGATTTTGAGATCGTAAAAAATGCGGGAGATAACCGGAATCGAAGTGACCGCTACTGCAATGCCAATCACCAGGATCAATGAATTCCGCTGATTGGCAACACCCATCAATCTGTGAATGGGAAATAGCGGAACTACAAGCAGCGCCAGCACAAACGGCAAGACCGTCCCCATCGAAGCAAGCCACGCAACCTGGCGGCGATCGTCGCGTCCGAATAGACGCCGCGTTTCGGATCCTGAGATAAACATCAGCAGCAGCAAACCCATCCAGTAGAGGAAACCGAGAACCACATCATGAACGTGGGCTCCCGCGCCGTCAGAAAAAATGGAAGCGGAAAAGGAAGGCGCAATCCGGCCCAGCAGCGTCGGCCCCAAAACCACCCCGGCTACGATTTCCCCGATGACCTTCGGTTGACGAAGTCTCGCGAACAAATATCCGAAAAGGTGTGCGGTCGCGATGAGGATCAGCAGTAGAACGACTATAGAACCGATTTGTTCGTTAGACATGCAGGGCAGCACCCAGAACAACGGGATTAGGATGAGCAGGGTGGGGTTCGCGCTGCCTCGCAGGAGGCATTTCGGGGAAATAGGCCGCGGCACGAGACCGCGGCCTCAGATGTTCAACGAGGAGAAGGGCTTAGCTCGAATCAAAATCAGCCTAACGGCGACGTCCGCCCTTGCGGCGAGCCGATCGCTTTGCCTTCTTTGCCGGTTTTCTTTTGGCTGCCTTCCTCTTTGCCGCTTTGCGAGCTGGTTTCCGCTTCTTGGCCGGTTTTCTTTTCGGAGCTTTCTTGGCTGCCTTTTTCTTCGCCGGTTTTGCGGCTGGTTTCTTGCGGGCAGGTTTGGAGCCGCCGCCGCCCCCTCCACCGCGTTGCGGCGCAGGAGCACCGGGCGTGGCAGGTTGGGATCCCGGTTCGGTCATGCCGGGCATTTCAGCCTCTTCTTCTTCCTCTTCTTGTTCGTAATCTTCTTCCAGCGAGTCGCCGTAGGCAGCGCCGCCAGTGTCACCGAATTCGTCCATTTCGTCGTCACGTCCGTAGAGGGTGTCCTTGAAAGTCATTTCTCCTCCTGATTTCCGGCCGCGCGGGTGCCGGGCACTGCATTACATGCGCTGGAAAATAAAAAGACAACTAAAAAACTGCACTCGTTTCCTTGAACGGCGCGCGATTATAACACACCGTTTTCACGCGGCAATATTGTGCCGCCTACTTCAACCCATACGTTTGCATATTACACCTGATTTAAAACCCGGGTGCTCGCACGAAAACCAAAATTGCTAGTCCTGAATGTGAACGTCCAATGCTGCATGACTGACTTTGCAGAAAATGCGGACGAGCTTAACGAACGTCTTTGATAAGGAGGATCATGCCAGGTCGAAGAGTGGCAACATCCCCATTGGCACGTTTCAGGGCAGCCACAGTGGTGTGATGGGTGCTGGCGATCGAAGTCAGGGTTTCACCAGGTTTTACCCTGTGACGAGACAGGGCTGAATCGCTGGCTGTCCGTAAACTATTCTTCCCCTTGGGCTTAGGAGCCGAAGTTTGGCGCAGCTGGTTGATGGTCGGGGTCACGGGTAAATGGATGTACACAACCCTGCGGCCTTGAAGACTATTGCCCTTCAAATGGTTCCACCGGCACACCATCGTAGGTGGAACCGCGAAGTTGTCAGCTACGGACTGTAGCGTGTCGCCTCTGCGCAACTTGTACCGCGTAGCGTGGCGCGCATAGGTCGCACCGTCCTCGGTAGTGGCATGTTTGCCCGGCGCGATGGGGATAATGATTTTGCTCGCGGACTGGAGCTTGTCGTCGCCATCGAGACTGTTTGCCTGAGCAATTGCCTTGGCGGGGGTTCGATAAACCCGTGAGATTGACTCTAAGGAGTCGTTAGGACCGACGTTGTGGTACCGCCACCACACCCTCATGTCTCGGGGCACAGCTGCGATCGCGCTGGCGTACTTTTCTTTAGTGCCGGCAGGCAGGTGAAGTTCGAACTCCCGATCCTTGGGAGTGGTGAGCCGCAATAAGCTCGGATTAAGGTCCTGTAGCGTTTCCGGCGACGCATCCACACAACCGGCCACCAGGCGCAAGTCCACGGAATAGTTGATTTTTATTTTGTCGTAGGGTACCGGTTTGTCAGTGACCACTTTGTCTAACCCGTATTGTGACGGGTTCTTAGTCATGATGGTCACAGCGACGATGATCGGCACATAGTTGCGGGTTTCTTTGGGCAGCACATTACGCCGATAGAGTTCCCAAAAGTCCGCGTATCCGGTACGCCTGACCGCGCTCTGCACCGTTCCTGGGCCGGAGTTATAAGCGGCCATAGCTAAATACCAGTCGCCGAACTGGTTATATAAATCTTTCAGATGACGCGCTGCCGCTCGTGTGGCTTTCTCCGGATCCTGGCGTTCGTCCACCCACTGATTTCTTTGCAGCCCGTAACCTTTAGCTCGGCTGGCCATGAATTGCCACATTCCGCGAGCTCCCACTCGCGAAAGCGCCAAGGGGTGGAATCCGGATTCGGCTTGGGCAAGGTAGATCAACTCCGGTGGCACCCCTTCGTCTTTGAGAATGTTCTCGATGGCTTCGCGATAACGTCCGCCGCGAATAAGAGAATTCTCGAGGGTAGCGCGTCCGCGGCTTGAGAAATAGTTGATGTACCCGACGACTGGATCAGTCAGCATCAAGGGCAAATCCGAATGGGTAGCTTTGATCTCTGCTTCCGCCTGTGCCTTGATATTGGGATCGACAGGGAAAGTAACGTCATTGGCCTCATCAATCGGGGCAGGTTCAGATTTCTGCTCGGCAGAGGTATCAGCATCTTCCAATTGCAGGCCGTTCACCCCATCCAAGAGACGATCGAGCTCGCGTTGCACTCGCTCGTCAGAACGTGCCTCCGGGGGACTGGCCATGATGAGGTTGAATGCGCGATCGAAACTCTGCTTGGCGGCGTCTGTTTGGCCGGCCTTGTAGTTGTCCTGCCCCGCCTGATACTCGCGCTCTGCTCGTATGATTAGCTGCCCAACCGGATCGGGTTTAGGAGCCGGCGGCGCTGGTGCAGGAACACTGACTCTCCCCGGAGTGGTAGCTTTCGTCTCGGTTGCAGGCTTCGCATTGACCGCGGTCTTTGCCTTAGCTACGGGCCGCGGCTTGGGACTAGCAGCCGCAGTGATTGTGGGAGGATTCGCCTGGGACGGTAAGTTCGGCGCCGCAGCCTTCTGCGATGAGTGACATCCCAGGCCCGCCAATAGCAAGGCCAATGGCGCGCCCCACAAGTAGTTTTTGGTAATCCCCATTTTTATCTAGAACTTACGGCTAACAACCGTGCCTTGGCCCAATTCTTTTGGATACTTCGAATCCTACCTTCCTGGATTTGATGGGTCAATCCAGAACAGGGTTAGCCCACGTTACCTTAGGGACAGGCCGGGCATGTTACTCGCAGGGGTTCCCAAGTGCAACAATTTAGTCCGGGGAACGCTATCCCCACATCTGTGCATCGAAGACCCGTCGGACGAATTTTCGACACACAAGGGAGAAAGATTATGAACGCCACGGATCAAAAGAAGTGTGCTCACCCTCAATGCTCCTGCCCGGTTTCACAGGGCCAGCAGTACTGTAGCGAGGCTTGCGAGATTTCCGCCGGGAACGACGCGAATGCGGAGTGTGGCTGCGACCATCCGCAATGCGAGATGGCAGCGTAGGGAGTGGCAAAGAAGTAATTAGTGATTAGTGGCAAGTCAATTCTGTCTTTCTAGTTTACTGGTCACTAGCCACTGCTTGATCACTTTGCTACTGTCCGGGAATAACTCCGCACGTAGGAGGGTACCGGTGTCTTCGGATCGAGCTTCGGATCGTTAATCGGGGAACCGGCCACCATCTGCAGGGGCACTACGCCCGCCCAGGTCAGGAACGAGTAATCCTCTTCATTATCGATCGGCGGGCCAGTGCGCATCTTGGCGGAATATTCGGTGATTGGAAGACGCATCACCAGAGTCGCTTTGAGTTCACGTTCATTAGGCTGGCGAGATTCTTCCCAACGCCCAGGCAGGATGTGCTCGGATAGGGCGCGAAGAGCTTGCAGCTTTTCGGCGGAATCTTCTACCGCGACGGCTGTGCCCAGCACTACGACCGAGCGATAATTCATTGAGTGATTGAAGATCGAACGGGCCAGGACGAGTCCGTCCAAAAGCGTCACCGTCACGCAGACCGCAATCCCCTGCTCCAGATTCCGCAACATACGGCTGGCTGGGGATCCGTGGATATACAGATTGTCCCCAGAACGGCCGTAGCCGGTTGGGATCACAAAAGGCTGATTGTCTACCACGAAACCGACGTGACAGATGAACCCTTCATCCAGAACTTGGTAGGCGGCTGCGCGGTCGTACACCGCGCGCTCCGGTTCGCGCGTAACACGGGTACGCGCGGTTGGACTGTAAGGCTCGGCCATGTTGTCTCCCGATTATTAAGAACCAGCAGTTTAGCAGGCGGATGTAACCCTGGCTTCAATCCGGGAATGGCGAACCCGCCCGCACGATGCGGATTCGATGGTCAGTAAACTTGAAGTGGGCGTCCGGCACTTCCACTCTGGACATGTGGCAGGTCACGCAATCCTTAGTACTGACGGGACATGCCGCGCCAGGGTGATCGCGGCTGGGTTTGGAGTTTGCTGCGGCCAGATGACAACTAAGACACCGCTGATCGTAAAAGCCGGCTTCACGCACCAGCGGTTGGTGCGGGTTGTGACAGGCGACACAGGTGATGCGGGCATCGCCCTTACCCCAGCAGCGGCTGCTCTCCAGCCGGTAAGGCTGAAATCGTGCGTTCCCCACTCCGGTTGAGCCTGAGAGATTTACGTCCCACCAGGTGGTATGGCAGGCGCCGCAAAAATCCACCTGATCCACCGGCTTGAGTCGCCCTGGATTTGAAATCAGTCCCGCTCCGGCTTCTAGTCCCGCCTTCATCGCTGCTGTGTGAGCCGAGCCGGGTCCGTGACAGGCTTCACACGTAATACTCGGAATCAGCCGAGTGTCGTCAAATTTGTCATTCGTGGTCGAAGCGGTGTTATGACAACCAAAGCATCTCCGAACCTCGGCTGGGGCGACCGGACGTCCCGCGGCTTTTTCAATCGACTCAGGCGTCGCAGTGGAATGAGCGGGAGTGATACCAAATCCCTGGAGTGTGCTGAAGTAACTGAACCGGCTCTCGAAGAATGCTCCGTCTTTCTGGTAAAGATAACTTTGTCCTACCTTGCCGGTGCCGAATGCCCAACTTAAAGGGCCCGAAACCGACTGCTTTCCATCGCTCACTGAGTATTCGATAACGCCGTTGTCCGTCCGCACGAGCTGATATGTGTGCGGGCCGAGGCGAAAATTCCGTCGATCGTGAGCCCGCAAAATATCCGAATTCGCTGCCGGCATTGAAGTGCGTGCCATGGCGTGCAACTTTTGAGTCGAAGCCAGAGAAGAATGGCATTGCGCACAAATTGCTGGGCCAACATATTCATCACGAGATGGAGTTCCCTTGGTTGGCCACCAACCGGGCTGCTTGACTCGCTCCGGAGTAGACATCCGATCGGCTTTTGAATTGTTCTCATCCGCTAAGGTCCCGATAGAAACTGCAACCCCGGCCGCTGCAATGAGGGTGAGAAACAGCAGACGATTGCCGACTCGATGCTTACTCATAGAAAGTCGTGGGCTGCGGAGAATGGCGTTGCCAACTTGATCGGATTCCGATGATTATCGCAAATTAGCCGCGCCGCGGCCAATCGCATGCCGGATGCGGGTTTGTTAGACTTCGGAAATTGTTTGTCGGTGAGAGGAAGACATGAAAGAGGGATCGAGGAGAATTTATTTTGGTAGGATCGCCGTCGCCGGTGCTTTGTTGATTGCGATTGCCGCGATGAGGGCGCAGTCTGGACCGCCTCAATCCGCGGCGCCATCCGCCGCCAAAAAAACCGAAGAAGCTTATAAGAACATCCAGGTTCTCAAAGGCTCACCGGCTGATCAATTAATGCCTGCGATGCAATTCATTAGCGCATCTTTGGGGGTGCAATGCGACTACTGCCATGAGATGGGCGCGTTCGATCGGGATGACAAGAAACCTAAGCAAACTGCACGCAAGATGATGGAGATGATGTTCGCAATCAATAAGAATAATTTTGCGGGACATCGCGAGGTGACCTGTTATTCCTGCCACCGCGGCGCGATCAAACCTGTGGCCACTCCTGTTATCACTGATCAGGAAGTAAAACTGGCCTTCCCGGAAACGCCAAAAGAAGAAGACTCTTCTAATCCGGCTGTTGTTGATCAGCTTCTGGACAAGTATGTGGCGGCACTCGGTGGCACGCAGGCAATCCAGAAAATTTCCAGTCGCTTGGGAAAGGGCACGATTGCGCTCGGCGCAAATAAATTTCCCTTTGAAGTATTTGAAAAAGCCCCGAACAAACGAATGTCAGTGATGCATCTTCCCAATGGCGATAGCATCACGGCGTTTGACGGAAACTCCGGTTGGCTCGCTCTGCCTGGGCAGTCTTTGCGCGATATGAGTGGAGCGGAGTTGGAGGCAGCCAGACTTGATGCTGATTTCTATTTTCCGTTACGAGTGAAGCAGCTTTTCAGCGAATTCCGCGCTGGAAAGTCAGAGAAGATCGGCGACCGCGACGCTGCCAGTCTGGTGGGAATAAAAGAAGGCGAGCCTCCTCTAAAGCTCTACTTCGACCCACAGTCGGGATTTTTGGTGCGCCTTTTGCGCTACGCCGAGTCCCCGCTTGGGCGTGTTCCCACCCAAATCGACTATGCCGATTACCGCGAGGTAAACGGCGTGCGGACTCCATTTCGCTGGACAATTTCCCGGCCCGGAGGTCGCTTCACCATCCAGTTGGAAAACGTTCAGCAGAATGTTCCGATCGACGATGCAAGATTCGCCAGGCCGGCCGTCAGTGAAACGGCGCCACAAAAACCGCCGGGATCCTGAGCAAGTTTCAGCGTCCAACCAGGGGGAGGATCAAAGCAGAGGGATGTTCCCGGTCGTGATAGATGGTGTTGGTGGCTTTGACCCCACGCAATCCGCGTTCTGGATCCTCGCCAGTGTTGAGGTTCCGATCGAAGCGCGGGAAGTTGCTGCTGGAAATCTCCACGCGCAAGCGATGTCCGGCAAGAAAGACATTGCTGGTGGCCCACACGTCGATAGTGAACTTATAGATATTTCCCGCCTGCATGAGTTCGGGTTTTTCCTGCGAGTTGCGATAACGCGCCCGCAGGATTCCATCGGTTAAATTCTGGCAGAATCCGTCAGGCCGGACATCGACCAGCTTGGCCGTGAAGTCTGTGTCCACCGCAGATGAGCTGGCATAAAGCTCCACCGAGATCGGCCCCGTGACTTCCATGTCGTATTGAAGGACGGGCGTGGTGTAGACCAGTACATCATTCCGATTTTCGTTAGGACGCTGATCGAATGCCCCCGAGGCCAGATGTTCGTTGTCACAGCAGAGGCCTCCGCCACGCGTAGGTACGGGATCTCCGGGATCGTACACAAAACTGTCTCTGGTTTCGGCCCGAGGTGCAATGGTATTCAGCGTGCCGTTGCCCGACAACGAGTTTGCCTTACCTCCTGAGTGCAGGTAGAAGCGGGTGCTTTTGGCGCGGGCCAGCGGCCAATCGTCTTCTTCGCGCCATACGTTTTTCCCCATCACGAAAATCTTGACGGGCTTTTCTTTCTCCACTCCGTTTTGGATTCCTTTCAGCAGATAGTCGTACCAGCGCAGCGTGATGTCATCGCTGGTCTTCTCGACGTTGGCCTCGCTGCCAAAATCGAGCTCACCTGTTTTTCCCGTGAAAGGACCGTGATACCAGGGCCCGATCAGCAAGCGCTGGTTCCGCCGCGCTGCCTCGCTCCCGCTGCGTGCCTTGATCCCGGCATAGTTGCGTAATGTTCCGCCCATGAAGATGTCATACCAGCCGCCCATGTGGTAAGCCGGAACCTGGATCTGCGCGAAGTGATCTTCGATGGACCACGTCTTCCAATAGTCGTCGTAAGTTGGATGTTGCAGCCAATCAAGGAAATACGGCGCCAGGCCTTCCCCCGTCCCCGGCTCGACGACCGGATAACTGGAGAGCGGCAATTTTCCCACCCAAGTCAGAGCGTCTGTGTTTTTCTCTACCCGGCGCTGAAGCGTGTTGTGCGCCAGCCCCGATGTCCAGGATTCGCTGAACCACTGTTCGAAGGCGCCGCCCTGGTACGTCCATCCATCGTGGTAATTTGACGCGGTGACGACAGGGAAAATTCCGGCAAGGTGCGGAGGCTGCGCCATGGCAGCCAGCATCTGAGTGGCACCAACGTAAGAGCCGCCAAACATTCCCACTTTGCCATTGGAATACGGCAATCCCGCAGCCCATTCCACGGTGTCATATCCATCATCAGGCTCGTGTTTGAAGGTGTACCACTCGCCGTCAGAAGAGAAACGTCCCCGAACATCTTGAATGATGGTCACATAGCCACGCGCCGCAGCCTTTACTCCAAACTCCACCCCGCCGTCTTTGTTATAAGGAGTGCGTTGGAGCAGAACTGGAAACTTACCTTCAGTCTTCGGACGGTAGACGTCCGCGTGCAGCACGACACGATCACGCATCTTTACCGGCACATCCCGTTCGACAGTGACTTCGTTCTGCGCAGCAGCAAGGTTGGCACACAGAACAAGAAGTAGGCGGAAAAGTAAGGTTTTACCATCTTGAGAAGACAACATGCGGCCTTAGAAATCAAAAATCAAAAATCGTAAATCGGCAATCGTAAATCGTAAATTTCTACCAGGTCAGCTTCAGCGCAAATTGCAACTGCCTTGGATCGAATGCCGCGGTGGGTTGCTGGCCGCTGTCCCACAGTGGATTAACATCCGCAACATTGAAACGGTTGATAAAGTTGAACGCGTCCACCAACCCTTCCAAAGCCACGCGCTCGCCCAGCGGGATTCGCTTGCCGACCCGAATATCGGTGAAAACGTTCATGGGCTTGGTTCCGGCGTTGCGGCCGAAGTTGCCATCCAAGGTTCCATTCAGGAAGCACGCGGGTTGCAAGAATCCAGTTGGCGAAAAACGTGAAGCGGCCGCCACGTCGCCGCAGGAGTTCGGTCCTGTCCCCGCCGCCACGATCAAGGGACGGTCAGTCGGGGTGCTGAAGTCGAAATTGCGGTCATCGCCTGTGATGATATTGAACGGCCGGCCGGATGCGGCTTCAATGATCGGAGCCAGCGTCCAACCCGAAAAGAACTTGCTCCAGAAGCCACCGGATAAAGTGCCGCTCTGGTAAACGCCGCTGAAGACAAATCGGTGGCGCTGATCAAACAACGAATTCGACCGCTCCGCCGCGAGATTGTAATTGTTTTGAGGCTCCAGCGGCGATTGCAAATCGGTAGAGTCGTCGATGGTGTGCGACCAGGTATAGGACCCTAGGAACTCGTAGTGTTGTCCAAACCGTTTTTTTAGATTGGCAGTAAATCCATGGTAAACCGAACTGCCACTGGAGAAATTCGCCGGCATATCACTGAAGGGGACGCAATTCGCTAAGGTCGTGGCATCACAATTCGACATCAGGCCCTCGGTTTGCAAAATTTGCCTAGCCAGCGGCACACAAGGGGCGAGTAGTCCCATGAGTGACGGATTGAATCCGGATGGCCGGAAGAAACTTACCAACGCAGCAGGGACGTAGAACGGTCCGCTCGGACTGGCGCCCCCACAAGGCGGAAAGACGGCCGGGTTCTGTGTCCCAACCGCCAAGGGATTGCTGGGAAAATTTGGATCACCGGGCTTAATGCCAAGCGCCGTGGCCGTTGCCACCGCGGCCTGCCAGTTAGCGATCAGGAATTGTGATTTGTTCGCGTTGATGTTGATAGGCCGGTTCAGGTGACGCCCACCATTAAAGTTGTATTCCAGGCCAAGCGAGAGGTCGTGTCCCAGTTGGCGCTCATAAGTAAGATTCGCTTGCTGCGAGGAACCGTATTGAAAATTCTTAGCGACGGGAAACCCGAAAGGCTGGATGGCCAAAGGCACGGGCGAAGTGGGGTTGAGGTAAGCCTGTCCCACGAAGATGGACGGCGCATTCGGCGCCGGATTGAAGCGCTGCTCATTGGGCAGATAGTTAAACGCGGGTGGCAGACACGAGAGCAGTCCTTGGAATGCGTTGCTGGCATTCAATGAGCACTTGCCGGGAGCGCCGGGGAAGAGAACAATCTGCGGCGCTTGCGAAGCATCGGCTACATCAGAATCGAAAGCGAGCGCCAGCAGCGGGTGGTCGTAGAACAATCCGTATGACGCGCGAATCACGCTCTTGCCGTCCTTAGTTGGATCCCAGGCCAATCCAATTCGTGGAGCGACATTGTTGAGGTCTCGAGGAATCCCCTGAGTAATCCCAAGCGCATTCTGTCCAAAGGCGGCGATTGAATTGAGCGGGCTAAATGTGGGCGTGAATTCCACGTCGTAGCGAACACCGTAGTTAAGCGTCAAGTTCGATCGCATACGCCAGCTGTCCTGAATGAACAAGCCTAGGGCTGTGTTGCTGAATGCGTCGTGGGGATTGCCCACACCCTGCACCATATTCGAGGGAATGCCAGCACCGTACGACTGCACCGGACTGAATGCGGGGAATGTAGTTCCGGAGGGAGGTGCTATTGGCGGGTTGCTAAAAATGTTCTGCGAACCGAAATTGTAGAGTCCTCCGAAATTTACCGTGAAGTCCGCGCTGAGGGGAATGTAATTCCCATCTACACCGAATTTAATGTTGTGCGTACCCTTCGACCAGGAAAAATTGTCAGTCACCTGATAGCGCTGCTCTGTACGCTGAACAAAAGAGAAGGGCTCGCGTCCGAAAAAGGCGAAACCTGGAATGTTAACGGCTGCGTTGCCGCCTCCCGGCCCGCGCGAGAAGCTATAAAGCAGACCGCGGCGGGCGTATTGAAAACGAAATTCGTTGACCTTGTTAGCGTCGATTGTCCATTGGTCCTGACCAGTGAAACTCCAATCATGATAGTTCTGTGTCGAAGTGCGAGAGAACGAGTTCTGACCAAAGTTTTGAGGACCTTGCGCCTGCACCTGGATCCCGGTCAAGTCGCTGGGACTCACACGCCCAGCAAGCATAATCCGATTATTGTTTGTGAAGTTGTGGTCAAGGCGGAGCGAATACAGGTCGGTCCGCTCGGAAACCGGGAAATTTCCAATCAGACTATTCAGCGGCACGTAGGACGGCGGCACAAAACAGGGGGCCGGTGGCGCGCATGACGTGGGAAAGGCGCTGAAATTCGGAAAGACACTCACTGACTGCGGCCAGACTCCAGTCAATGCCATACCCGAGGAGGCTGCCGCCAATGCCGTGTATTGCCCCACTTCCTGGGCAAAGAGTGGGATTGTTTGTTCCTGCTGCAAGACGGCGGGATTAGTGAGGAACCCGATCTGCTCAGGTGTCAGGAGCACTGTTCCGAAAGGCTGGCCGACCTGAGCCGTGTTGAACGGAATCAAGCCAAAGTTGTCAGCTCCGATCGATGAGAACCCCGTTTCCTGTCTCCAAGTCCCTTCATACGAAAAATAGTAAAAAGTTTTGTCTTTGATAATGGGGCCGCCAAAAGCAGCTCCGGCCTGCACTCGCGTATATGCGGGATTGGATACGGTGCTGAATGGGTTCACCGCCTGGAAATTTCGATTGCGCAGGTAGCCGAACACCGAACCGTGCAGGTCATTTGTGCCGGAGCGGGTGATGATGTTCACCACTCCGCCCGAGGCGCGGCCATACTCGGCGGCATAGCCGTTGGTTTGGATCTGGAACTCTTGCACCGCCTCTTGTGAAACGGTGGAACGGATGCCATTGGTAGAGTTGTCTACCGCGTCCGCGCCGTCTACGTTCACCAGGTTGGCGCGCGCCCGCTGCCCGCTCATGTTCAATCCCGAAGTGGGAGCAGCTCCAATCGAAGGAGCGTCGTCGCGAGCCAGGCGCGAGTCAGTGAGAGCAAAATTAATGTAGTTGCGGCCGTTGATGGGAAGATTGTCGATGCGGCGCTGTTCGATGGTATCGGTTGAAGAACTGCGTTGCGTCTCCACCTGTTCGGCTGCAGAACTGACGTTGACCGTCTCTTGGGTGCCGGCAACAGCCAGTGTGACTGGCAAGTCCGCCATTTGTCCCACTGTGATGGTCTGGATGGAGGTGTTTTTCGCGAAACCGGGCGCCTCAACCACTACCGAGTATTTTCCAGGTGGTAGTGCCAGGATACGGTATTCCCCGTCGCTATTCGTCGCGGTTGAACGCGCGAATGCCCTGGCTTCATCACGGGCAGTGACCGTGGCATTGGTGACCACGGCGCCCTTAAGATCTTTCACAGTAACGTGCAGGTCGCCGGTGGCGGCACCTTGGGAGAATGCAAACATGCTCAGCAACAACATCGCCGAAGCAAGCAGGACGAGCTGGCGTGTCTTCATAAATATCTCCTCAGATAACCCTGACTTCTATCGGCGGATGGCAAGAGCCCTCCTGGCGGCGGTAGGCGAACAAGAAAGAGGTTGTTGTTAGGAAGGTGATCCGCTGCTTTGTACCATCAACAGGAAGGCGAAAGCAAGCTACAAACAGTTGGAAGATTTACCGTTACGGAACATTCAGTCGGGGAGCCGTATTTGACCGGCGACATCGAAATAGACACGTCTCCCCGAGAATACGTTAGAAGAACTCGGTCATGCTGGGTGCGGTAGCCGATGCGCCCGGATAGGTTGTGATTCCGAGTCCCTGGAGAACTAGTCTCAGCAGGCTTTGGTGTTGGTAGAGTGTGGTCGACTTATAAGGCTTTTTGCCCTTCGGGCTGATAATCAACGTCGCAATGCGTCCACCCCCATGGGAGGCATCGCTCGTGGCTGCTTCGTCGAACAGAATGATCAGCAATCCGTTCTGGGTAAAAGCGGGATTCGCGAGCAACGGTGCGATGTTCGCCTTCAACCAGAGATCGGCCTGGTTCAGAGTGCCGTCGTGCGCGTTATTTTTTTGATTGGGGATGATGAATGAAAACTGCGGCAAACGATTACTCTTCATGTCAGTTGGGAATTGGCTGAACGGGACGAGATAGTTCTTCCAAGTACTGCTGTTGATCACGTCCGAAAAGTACGCGAATGGATTGTGACGCCTCACGTAGGGATATGCGTCCTTATATCCATAGGTCGTGGGCTGCATGCTCTCCGCATACGATTTGAAGGTTTTCCCCGCAGTCAAGAAACGACGAGCCAAGTTGTCGACGGTTACGGTAGTGCTATACGAGTCATTGTTGGTAATGAGCCGGCCTGTGGTCATCATGAAATAGTTGCCGATCGAAGGATGGGTGTTGGCGTAGTACTGAGTAGCCAAGCCATACTTTGACGCCAAACTATTTAGATAAGGCATGGACGAACTTCCAATGACGCTGCTGTAGCCATGATTTTCTTCAACTACGACAAAAACGTGCGAAAAGACCGGTACGGACAGGACGGACGCTGAGGGCGGCGGAGCGGCGGTGGGTAAAGCTTGTGGTGATGGCGAAAACGAACCGCCTCCACAACCTAATCCCGCCGCAAGTAGCAGGGACAAACACACAATGCGCAGTCGGATTAATAGTGTCACGAAAACTCCTTCACGGGAATTCGACGAGGCGGTTCGATGCAAATATGGGGATTTGCAGCTGTTAACTTTGCTCATTAGGTCTACTTACAAACTGTACCTAGGGCGAATACCTTAAATACTCAGCCTCTGGTTAAGATCATCAATCCAACCGTGGGATCAGACCGAAAAGATTTACACAATGCCTAGCTTCTCTGGATCCCAGAACTCTCCTGCTTCGATGTTTTGCTGGCCCAAGCCATTCGCGGTGTATTGTGCGCGATTCCGAAACGACCGCGGCTGTCGAGCAAAATCATCCCGCCATGTCCGTCGAGACGCGTCTTCAAATAATCTACTGCTTCGGCCGCCACCCATTCGGGCGCATTGCCGGAAGCGACCCGGTCAGCCGCCCATTTGGCCAAGACCAACTTCATGATCGGTTCGCCCCATCCGGTGGTGGAGGCTGCCGCGCTTCGGTTGTCCGCATAGCAACCACATCCAATCAATGACGAATCGCCCAATCGCCCAGATGCCTTGTTGAGCGTGCCTCCGGTCGAGGTAGCGGCAGCAATGTTACCGTCATGATCCAGTGCAACCGCGCCCACCGTATCGTGAGAAATCGCCGGGGCAAACAGATCCGGGTTCTGCTCCACAGCGCGGGCTTGAAATTCCCGCAAGCGCTCGACTTCTCGTGGGATGATCAGATCTTCATTTCGGCACAGGGGAATGCCATGCTCGGCGGCAAAGCGTTCTGCTCCTTCGGCGACGAAGTATACGTGCGGGCTGTCGCTCAGAATTTTGCGCGCGGCGCGGACCGGATTTCTTAGATGTTCCACACATCCGACGCCCCCAGCCCGCAAGGTCGCGCCATCCATGATCAGAGCATCGAGTTGAACTTTTCCTTCCCGGTTAAGGAAGCTGCCGCGGCCGGCGTCAAAGGTCTCATCGTCTTCCAGGATGACAACCGCTTCTTCGACCGCATCGAGTGCGGAACCTCCGCGGCTGAGTACATCCCAGCCTCGTTCAATGGCATTTCGCACGCCATTCAAGTGTGCCTCGACCATGTCGTCAGGGATGGCCCAAGCGCCGCCATGGACGACTAGAACGGGATCGCTGGGCAAGATGAGTCCTCGGAAATGATGCGATAGTTTAGCATTGCGAAAAAAGAGGCAGTGGCAGTGGTCGGTGGTCAGTTGTTCCGACTAGCCACTAATCACTGGCCACTTTCTTGAAGGCTGTGATGCCGGCAAAGCAAAATGAGATTGCCTACGCCGCCTGACCGGTAGGTGTGACTGCGTCCACACCTTGCGTTCGTGCCCAGGTGTACTGGATCCGATGGATCACGGTGATCGTCGACAACACCGCAATCACCCAGAGTACAGGCGCCATCACATTGAAGAGAGCTCCGATAATGAGAAGCACCAACCGCTCCGGGCGCTCCATAAAACCGACCTTGCAGGAGCCGATCAGAGACTCGGCGCGCGCCCTGGTGTAACTCACCATGATGGCACTGATCATCACCAGAGCCGTCAGGACCACGTAAAAAAATCGTCCGCCGCGGGCGTAATAAACCAACAAGCCAAAGAAAAGCGCGGCATCAGAGTAGCGGTCTACCACCGAATCAAAGAAACCGCCGAAGCGGGTAACCTGGTTGCTGGCGCGGGCCACCCGCCCATCGACCAGATCGAAAAATCCCGAGCCGATGATGACTAATCCGGCGTAACGAAACATCCGCGCTTGATTGGCGCCATTGGCATATCCGAACAGCAGCGCCGCGCCCGTGTTCACGACCAGCCCCAGAAATGTGAGCACGTTGGGATTGATGCGGGCCAGAGCGAGCCAGCGTACGATTGCATCCAGCAAATAACCTGAACCTCGCCCGAAAGCGCTGGTCCACGTCATTCCGTTCCAACCTCGTCGTGAATCGTCGTAAGGCTCAACACTTCCATTTCGCGCTTGCCGTTAGGCGTAATGATGACCGCTGTGTCTCCTACTTTCTTATTCAAGAGCGCCCGCCCGATCGGAGACGTGGTAGAAATCTTGCCCGCCGCTACATCGGATTCCTCGCTGGTCACCAGTTGAAACTTAACCTCCTCGTTTTTGTCATTGTCGTAAACCCGGACCGTCGATCCCAACCCGATTTTGTCCTTGGGAATATTGTTCATGTTGATCAGGGACAGGTCCGCCAGACGACGCCCTAATTGCCGCAGCCGGGCTTTGACAAATTCCTGACGCTGCTTGGCCATGTGATATTCGGCATTTTCACTGAGATCCCCCAGCGCCACGGCCTTCTTGAGCTCCTTGGGAAGCTCATGATTCAACTCGTGTTCCAGGAGGTTCATCTCGTCCTGAAGCTTTTTTTTGATTTGCTCTTGCATGTTTGAACGAATTATAAACCCCACAGCGGACTTCGGTCTGAGGACTCCTGACCTCATAAACGTTCGGCTAGACCCTTGAAAGCCACTCTTTTACGGGGCGAAACCCCTCGTTGTAATTGCCTTTGCGCCCTGCTTGGGCTAAAATAGAGGTGTTCTGTTCCTCAGCTTTTCCTGCGTTCGTGGGTGTCCCTTCATGATCAGCGGCGACGGAAGTTTCCACATAGGCGATAAAGTCGTTTACCCCAACCATGGCGTAGGAATCATCGAGCAAATCAGCAGCCGGACCATCGGCGCCAGTGTGGAAAAGTTCTACTTGCTCAAGATTAAAGCCAGCAGTCTTAAGGTTATGGTCCCCTTCCACAACGTCAACAGCGTCGGTTTGAGGCGGGTGGTAAGGAACGGCGAAATCCAGAAAATCCTTGATTTTCTTACAGATGGCGAGTGTGAAAACAACGCCGACTGGAAGTATCGGTTCAAGGAAAACTCTGAGCGCATGCGCACCGGCTCACTTCTCGAGGTTGCTGCCGTGCTCAAGGGCCTCTTACTTCTGAACACGTCCAAGCCGCTTTCATTCCGCGAGAAAAAGATGCTGGAGCGGGCTCGTTACCTGTTGGTCAGCGAGTTGGCCATGGCCAAGAACTGCGAAGAGCTCCAGATCGAGGAACTCCTTTCCAAAGCGTTGTCCAAGAGCAAACTGCACTTGCCCGAAGCCTCGGAATTCCAAGCCTGATTTCAAATGTGACGTAGCGCCGGCGTCCCCGCCGGCAATGGTGGCGAGATCCCTACTTATGGTCATGCTGATGCTTGCTGCTGCCGGCGAGACGCCGGCGCTACAAAGTCGCAGCACTCCAGATTTCTAGGATTCGTCTGCTCTATCGACGGCCTTGGTTCGAAGGCGAACCAGTTGCCTGGCCAGCGCTGGCTTGAATCAGCTTCTGAACTGATGGAGCAATCATGAGAAGTACCTGGGCTTTCGGCTTCTTCGCCTGCTCGACCAGTCCAAGTTGTTCCGTCGCCCAATCGGACGGAGCATGCTGGCCACTCTCAAGGTAGTCCATTGCGCGCAACCCGGCGTTTCCCAATGAGGAGAGATCCTGCGAAATAGGAACGACTTCTTTCAGCAAGTAAGACTGTTCCGCAAGCGGCTGAAGCTTCGCCTGACTGTCCCGCCAAAGCATTAATTGGGATCTGATTTGCGCCTTGGTTTCCGCATCCGCCTTGCCCGCAAGCAGCTGATCCACTTGAGCGGCAAAGTGCCGTGCCTTCAGGCTCTCGGGACGAGCAGCATCAACCAGCCGGTTGAGCGGATCCGCACTGGTTGGCTCCGCTGCAGCGAGTTCACTGCGGTTGTAGTCCTTGACCGGCTCTACCATGTCCGCGAGCACGCGCAGCGCCGAAATGTCGTCACTGCCGGCAATACGGCGCAGCATAGGCGCGTAACCGGAGTTATGCGTCAGGCCAAGCCAATCCAGTTTCCGGCTGACTCTTTCCATACGCTGATACATCGAGTTCACGTCATGAACTTCCTGGGGCGACCATAGCCGTTCCGCGATCGCGGCGGTTCTAGGCCAGATGCGCGAATCAATATTTTCGGGCGAAACATATTCACCCCACATGCAAGCCTCGCCACCCAGCACTCGTTGTTTTTCCTCCGGGCTCAGGTTTGCCCCCGCGCCGCCGAGCGGATCAAAGCTGTAGTGCCGTTCCGCCGACCACATGAGGTCAACGTAATACCCATGCGAGAGTAGCCCGCGATAACCCCGTTTGGCCGCCGCCGCGAGCGACTCCTGACCGCGCCAAGACTGGACCACAATGTTCTTTGGCAAATCCGGGCGCAGGATTTCATCCCATCCCACCATGGTTTTGCCGTGCTTGCTGACGATTTCCTGGACTCGTTTGTTGAAGTATGCCTGCAGATCCTCGTTGCTCTTGATCCCATGCGAGCGCTTGAACTCTTGTATTTTCGGACTTGCGTCCCATTGCTTTCCGTTTACTTCGTCGCCGCCGATGTGGAAGTATTGGTCGGGAAACAGCCCCGCCATCTCGCCGATGAAATCATCCAGAAACTTATAAGTGCTTTCCTGCGTCGGATCCATTGCCGGATCGAAAACTCCCCATTTGCGTTCGATCTGATATGGACCAGGCGCACTAGCCAGTTCCGGATAACCCACGAACCAGGCAGTGCTGTGCCCAGGCATATCGAACTCTGGCATGACACGAATGCCGCGTTCTCGCGCGTAAGCGATCAAATCCCGGATTTCGTCCTGGGTATAGAACAGTCCGTCCGAGCCCATCTCATGCAGCTTAGGAAATTTCTTGCTCTCGACCCGGAAGCCCTGATTTTCGGAAAGATGCCAGTGCAGGACGTTCAGCTTCACTGCTGCCATTCCGTCCAGGTTGCGCCTGAGAACATCCAACGGAATAAAGTGGCGGCCGACATCCATCATTAATCCGCGCCATGGAAACCGGGGCTTGTCCTGGATGGAAAGCGCCGGCACCGCGAAGCCGTCGGCAGTGGTGGTCACGAGTTGCAGAAATGTCTGAAGCCCATGCAGAGCGCCCAAAGTAGTCGGCGCGTCGAGCTTTGCACCAGCGTTCGATACTTCAAGGCTGTAAGATTCGTCTTCTCCAAGTTCCAGCACTTCTTTGTTCGCATGCGCCGCTCGAATTACCAGCATCGCCTTCGACGGCTCTGTCACTTTCATATCCAAAGGAAGCATTCCGGTCTGCCGGCGCAAATCATTTAGGAAGCGTTCAACGCCTCGCTGCAGCCGTGGATCGCTGTTGCCGCTGATCCCAACCGAAAATGACGGATCGATTACGAGCCGGCCAGTTGCCATCTGCAGGTTGGCCGGAACCGGCATGAGATTTACAGCGGGCTGCTGCTGGGCAGCCATTGGCGTCAGCACTGAACACAACATCAGCAAGATGAAAATCGTCCGCATGAGTTGCTCCCCCGAGATCGAACAAATTCTTGAGAAGTAAAGTGGGCAGGATAGTGGAACTGGTCGTCGGGCGCAAACCAGGGCACGCTTTACATGGCTTAAAACGTAAATTAGTGAGAGGGAAACGGCAAAAGAATGAACTTACCCTGTCCCGACTAGCTCGCTATAGCGGCACAAATCATGATCCCAGAGACAAGGCTCCGCAGGCAAGGTTTCAAGACCAATTTCGCCTTCTCTCGAGGTGCCCGTCCTGCCCACCCATACAACCTTGAATTGCGCCTTATCGTCTCCCGACTGAACTTCCAGAACTTCGCCAGGTTGGATCCTGCGGCGGATTCCTTGTACTACTGCTCCGGAACTGCTGATATTTCTTACAGTGGCCAATTGCATGAAGGGCAGCGCGTTAGCGTCCACGCCCCAGATCCGGACGGGAAGCATTGCAGTGATTCGCGGATTGCGGCGATGGTCCATAGTGAATGGAATGATCGTATGGCCTTGGGCACACTAATGAAACTTACCCCGGTTACCGCAATCGAGTCTCCGAAGTCATGCTGGGTTATGCCTTATGGAGCAGGTGTTTACGGGTGTTTCCAGGCTAGTCGGAATCGGGTAGAGAGCAGGCTCCGGGCCCGCGAGGATCGCCACAGGTGCCACAGCCGCCAAGCGGATTGGCCGAACTCGAGGACGCCGATCCCTTCGCTGCCACTGCGAATACCGATAGTTGTGCTGTCAACTTCTTGCCGTGGCACTTGGGACATTTCGGCTTCTCGCTGCCGTACACTAAACTTTCAAACTCGTGGTCGCATTGCTCACAGACGTATTCGAAGATGGGCATGACCTGATCCCCTCGGCCTGATGAATTCCCTATCCATTAGAATCAATTTGTGGGGAGTTCGCAAACTAAATCAGAAGCTTTTGAGCCACGGCGAGGACTGCGTGGCGGACACAAGCAAACCCTCGCCAGCTTTTTCCTCTCCCGTCGGATAGTTTTGCCCCCTCCTGAAGAACGTTTGATCGAAGTCGAGCCTGGGGTCACGGTCCTCTGCCAATGTCATTGGCAGAAAGATCGACAGACTCCTTTGACTCTTGTAGTTGTGCATGGCCTCGAGGGCTCCAGCGAGTCGGCTTACATGCTAGGCATGGCGAAAAAGGGCTTGGCCGCAGGAATGAATGTGGTACGCATGAATCAGCGCAATTGCGGCGGTACCGAGGGTGTCGCCCCCACGCTCTATCATTCCGGACTTTCTCGAGATGTGGCCGCAGTGGCTCAAAACCTGGTCGACCAGGATCGCATTTCCAAGTTTGCGCTGGTAGGATTTTCCATGGGCGGTAATCTCGTCCTCAAACTGGCTGGTGAGTGGGGCAGCGAAGGCCCATCACAATTTCGCGCCGTCGCAGCCGTGTGCCCGGCAATGGATCTCGCCGCCTCCTCGGATGCGCTGCACAACCGCAGCAATCGTCTGTACGAATATTATTTCATTTGGAAGCTACGCCGACGTCTCCGCTCCAAAGCACGACTGTTTCCCAAAGTATTCGAGACCTCTCGTCTGCGTGGTGTGAACACCCTTCGCGAATTTGATGACAAGATTACCGCTCACTATTGCGGTTTTACCGGCGCAGTTGATTACTATTCCCGAGCTGCGGCAGCGAATGTTGTAGATCGCATCGCCGTGCCCGCCTTCATTCTGCACGCGGCCAACGATCCTTTCATCCGCATCCTTCCCGAGACTCGGAAGAAAATCCTGGCGAATCCGAATATCACTTTCCTCGAAACCGAAGACGGCGGCCATTGCTCATTTCTCGCTCAACCGGATGGCGATGATGGCCGTTGGGCAGAATCGCAAATCGTGGAATTCCTGCGAAAGTATTGAGCCTTCCGTCTCCTATACAATCACGTCGAATGAAGTCGCGCGCGAAAATCCTATTGGTGATGAGCGCGGTGATAACGTTCGCGCTTCTCGCAAGCGCGGAACCGATTTCTCAACTTCACCCCACTGACTACGTCAACGACTTTGCCCACGTCCTTGACCAGCAAACCGTCGTGCAACTGGATGACATCTGCCGGCAGATCGATCAGAAAGCTCACGCGCAGATCGCCGTAGTCACCATCAACTCGCTGGACGGATCCGATATCGAGAGTTACGCGGCGGATCTTTACAAGAAATGGGGGATTGGGGACAAGTCCACGAACCGTGGAGTACTAATCCTGCTTGCGGTTAAGGACCACCGGTACCGCATAGAAGTGGGCTACGGTCTGGAACCCATCTTGCCTGACGGCAAAGTCGGCGGCTTCGGCCGGGAAGCCGTTCCACTCCTTAAGCAAAATGATTACGCGGGCGCGCTGCTGCTGATGACTTCACGCGTAGCCGAAGTCATCGCCAAAGACGCTGGCGTGGAATTAACGGGTGCGCCTGCCGAAGCTCCGCTGCAACAACAGCCATCTCAGCCGCCATCTGCCTTTCGCATTCTCTTCATCATCTTCATTATCCTGATCGTGCTCTTTACTCCTTTGCGTCGACTCGTCTTTTGGTGGCTGTTATTTGGCGGACGCGGAGGCGGTAGCGGAGGTGGCTGGGGTGGCGGAGGCTTCGGCGGTGGTGGTGGCGGCTTCGGTGGATTTGGCGGAGGCAGTTCCGGTGGCGGTGGCGCCAGCGGAAGCTGGTAGCAATGGCAGACGAGGACAATATGGTTCCCCAACAACAGATCGATGATTTCGTTACTCGGCTTCAGCAGGCTGCGGGCGCGAACCTGGAAAGCGTGATCCTGTACGGATCCGCTGCGACCGCGGAATTTGTTGCCGAATTTTCGGACGTAAACCTGCTTTGCATCCTTGGCGAGACCTCATTTCCAGCCCTTGCGAAGGTGGCTCCGGTGATGGAATGGTGGAACAAGAAAAAACATCCCACGCCGCTGGTCATGACTCTCGAGGAGTTGAGACGCTCCGGTGACGTCTTTGCTATCGAATTGCTCGACATGCACGAACACCACCGGGTGCTCTTCGGCAATGACGCACTGAATGGCTTGACCGTACCCATGCACCTGCATCGCGCCCAGGTGGAGTATGAATTGAGAGAAAAGTTAATCCTGCTCCGTCAACGCCTGCTGCTAGCGGCAGGCGACAAGTCAAAACTATGGGAGTTGCTGCTCAGTTCCTTGCCCGCTTTCGCCACTTTGTTCCGGCACGTACTGATTACGTTGGGAGACCCGAAGCCCGGATCGAAACGCGAGGCAATTCAGACATTCGCCAATCGGATCAAGTTCGATCCGTCCGCGTTCCTGCACTTACTCGACATTCGTGAGCACAAGATTGAACGCAAGCAGCTCGACGTCATCGATGTCTTTACGCGCTATTTGGCTGCGGTGGAGCAGGCAACCGCCGCAGTGGATACAATGTTGGATTCCTCCGGGCCAGGTAGTTCCAGATAGGTCGAGATGTTGCTTTCGAGGAGAAAACAATGAGCAAAGGCTTGATCGTGATCATCGTTCTGATTCTGATCGCGCTGGCAGTCTTCGGACAGTACGTGAGCGTCCGCAACACGCTGGTGACGAAAAACGAAGCTGTGAAAGCGGCCTGGTCGCAGGTGGATATCGTGCTGCAACGTCGTGCCGACCTGATTCCAAACCTGGTCGAAACCGTGAAGGGGATTGCGAAGCAGGAGCAAACCGTCTTTGGCGATATCGCCAAAGCCCGCTCGCAACTGCTTTCCGCCGGCACTCCCTCGGAAAAGATTGCCGCCAACCAACAACTCGACGGCGCCCTGGGACGCTTGCTAGCGATTGCCGAGAACTATCCACAACTGAAATCCAACGAAAACTTTCTGCGTTTGCAAGACGAATTAGCGGGGACCGAGAACCGCATAGCTGTTGAGCGTAAGCGCTACAACGACACTTTGCAGGATTACAACACCTACATACAGAAATTTCCTGCAAACATTTTTGCTCGCTGGGCTGGTTTCAAACCAAACGAGGCCTACTTCACAGCGGCAGAAGGCTCAAGGCAGGTGCCGAAGGTTGACTTCACGACCCCGAACGCGGCACCTCAGTCCGCTCCGGCAAAATAGTGTGGAAGCCGATTTTGCGGTCGAGCTCGGGGCAGACGATGAAGTTCTAGACCTGCCCTGGGTTTCGGCTGATTCAGCTGTGCGCTATTACGATCTGAAGCGCCAACCTGACCTATTGCTGTGTGTAGACGAGGCGCAGCTAGTGCCCGCGCTCGGCGAGTTTCTTACCGCAATCAATTCATCGGCCACTATTCTTGAAACTGCCAAGTGCGATACCTGGCAGACAACTGACATGAAACCGGAAGAAGAGATCTTCGGAGCGAACAGCAAATTCGGCTCCTACATCGATCTCTTATTCACCGATGAGCCAAAGCGTTTCTCCTTCTCCGAACACGAGCAATTGGCGACCCGCCTCACCCAACTCTTGAGGCGAGTTCCTGAAATCCCCGCAGCCGCTGAATTCCTGGTCCGCCGCTGTCATTACCACGAAGATGAAACTCACGATGGTTTTTACATCACGTTCTATTTATTTGGTTACGGGGACGACGAGCCACAGGCGCAGCAGCGCTGGGCCATAGCCCTCAAGCTGGTGGAGAATGCCATCCGTCAGATTTCGGTCGCGAGCTAGTTTCAACTTGCTTTCACCGGTTTGCGAAACCATCGCAGCATTTCTACTCGACGGCCTTTCAGTTCCGTTCGCAACAGCGAAAGCCCAAGCATGAAAAAGAAGATAGCAATCAGTCCAAGCGATGCCGTAGGAATATCCACGGCGTGCTTGGGCAGAATGGAAATCCGCCCATACACGAATTCAATGTGTACCCAGTAGACCAGCAGGGAAGTCTGTCCCAGTTGAATCAGCGGGCTGAATCCCCATTGTCCCGGTCCCCAGCGGCACCACGCGTATGCCGCGGTTAAGATCGCGAGCAGCCACCCTACGCGGATCAGAAAAAAATTAGGACTGGTATGCCAGAAGTCGATGACCGCATAGAGTTGCACGGGACGCGCATTCAGCCAGAGTCCCAGGTAAATCAGCCCGACTCCTGGGGCTCCCGCGAATAATAATGTTTGCGCTTCACGCTTGCGTGCCCAATCATTCAGCAGAAACAAGCCAACCGCGAGCCCCACGAAAGCAAAAGCGCTCCAGGGAAAGATCGGGAATAGCCAGGCCTGAGGTTCATTAAGATTGTGTACTCCGTTGATGTAAGACTCCAGCGGCCAGGGCAGCCAGCTCGGACGCCAGCTCGTCCACATCAACGGCGCCAACAAAGAAATAATCGCCGCCACACTCACCGCCATCAAGCCCAACACTAGTCGGACCCGGTTTCCTCGCGTGATAGACAAAACAATCCAGCATGCAAGTCCCATCAGCATCATCGAAATGCCGATCGCATTGAGGACATCCACCCGCAGCAGATCGCTACCAGGCGCCCAGCCCCATGAAACAACAAATTCCTGCAGCCGGAACAATAAACCGAGCGCCAGGATCTCCGCCCCGCGCCGAATGGTGGTGCGAGCAATCTGGCCCGCCGGCAAACCCTTCTGACGCAGTTTGTCAGTGACGATCGCGAACGATATTCCCGCAAGAAACAGAAACAGAGGCGCCGGTAAAGTTCCCAGCACCTGCGACCACATGAAGAATGTGCTCTTGCGCGCCGCCCCACCCAGCCAGGAGTCGTAGCAGTGGGTCTGAAACATCAGCAGGCAGGCAAGACCGCGCGCCCAATCGATATAAGCCAGACGAGATGAGGAAGAAGATGGCACGCGATGCGCGAATGTCCCTGGTGAATGCAACCGCGGCAGTATAAGACAGCGAGGCAACAGCCAGCATCATGGACTTGGCTGGAAGCGGCAGAAAGGCTATGCGATACTCAGTTGCAGGCGATTGATCGGCTAAGAAATGTGGGCGCGTAGCTCAAACGGATAGAGCATCGGATTTCTAATCCGAGGGTTGCAGGTTCAATTCCTGCCGCGCCTACCAAACTTATTCGCGATACCTGTGGATGAGACTGCTGATGATGGAGAGGAAACTTGCGACAGTTTCATCCTTGCTGATGAAACAATCCACGCTTCCCATGGCTTCGGGCACCTGTCCGGAATAGAGCACAACCGGAAAATGGGGCTTCATTTTTTTCATGCGAGTTGCGAGGGCGACGCCGGTGGTTCCGCGCAGCATGTGGTCAGAAAGAACGAGGCACACTGGCTCACGTCGCAGAATGGAGAGGGCTTCCGAGCCGGTACTCGCGGTGAGCACCAGGTAGCCTTCTCTCTCCAGAACAGCTTTGCGGAGCCGGAGATAGGCTTTGTTGTCCTCTACGCAAAGGATAGTGGGTTGGCTGGATTGAGCACGCGCGAGACTCTCGCCAGTCACCCTGTACCCCATAGTAATTCAAAAGATACCCAACCTGGCGGACCGGAAACTGGTCAATACTGCTCACTTTTTCATCTAAAAGTCATGATACGTGACAAGCCGAATTACGGAGAATCAGGCCTCCTCGGTTGCCGTCTTTCTGGGCTTGTGTTCACAGGCAGGTGTGTTGATGCAGGAATCCCGCAGCACTAATCTTTCCACCGGCTTTCCGCCGATGATGTGCGAGTCGATGATTTCATCCACGTCCGTCAATGTGACGTGGCCATACCACACCGCTTCCGGATAGACCACCAGGTTCGGACCGTGCTCGCACTGATCGAGACACCCCGATTGATTGGCCCTCACCTTCCCCTTCAACCCGCGTTCCGCCAGTTTTTGCTTGAATAATTTCTGCAGCTCCGCCCTGGCATCCGGGTCGCAGCAACCGCGCGGATGTCCGGGCGGACGTTGGTTGCCGCAAATGAAAATATGCTTCTCGAACTTGGGCATACAGACAAATGTACAGGAGTGGGCAGGAGTGGGCAGGAACCGGTGGGCAGAGACCGTCTAGTCCTTGAGCGGAACCATGGGCTGATCATCCAAACAGAACGTAGCCACTCGCTGCAGCCCGCCTTGGGCCTGGGGCACGACACGTACCGGGCCGTAGCAGTACACGGCGTGGCCATTTTCAGCCAAGTACCAGCGTCCGCCCTTGCGAGCTTGTTGCTGCCCGTGGGTTCGATCTACAGGAATGCGTGACGGAACAGCTAAATGAGAACCGGGAATAGTCAACGACAACAGTAGTGCTGCTAGAACGTTCATGGGTCATTTCCGGGCCCGTTGGATTTTAGATGTAGAAGAGCGCTCTGCGTTCGTCCGCCACGTCGGAGGTATTTCTTGGCGGTCGTAGCGGAGCCGGTCTCCGAAGCTTACCTGGGTTACGGCTGCTCTTGGCGTTGTCTCGCGGGGTCGCCTGGGACGCCGGAGCTTTCGCCTGGGAGTTAGCATTCGCCTCAGCCTGGGCTTGGGCGCGTTGCTTCTGAATCACGCCGACCTTCATACCTGTCAGCTCGGTACTGTCTCGGAACAACTCCTTGATTAGAAAGCGTTGCGAATCAATGGTCCGCCCCTGCTCCACTACCAGCATGGCCATCAGGCCATAGGAAACCAGAAACAGCACGATGAGAATGGGAAGCAGCGACTGCTTCGGCTTCGGTGTCACGTTCGCGTGAACCGTCATCAAGTCCAAGAGGCACCCCGATCTACGCCGCAAAGCAGCGGGCAAGCTCGGAAATGCAGCTTGGACGCCAACGGCATGCGTAATTTCAAGCCATTAGAAACAGGTAACTTAGTTCGGGTTGGCTAGAAGACCAGAGGAAAAATCACCGCAATTTGCTGCACATTAAGAGTAACCAGCCTGGTTCCCCCGCGGTTGTGCCGTACGGGGTTGAGGTGTTTTAGGCAGTCGGACGCTGGAGAGTACTTTTTCTATTTGCTGCCGAGTAGTAGTTTGGCAATTGTTGCCAACTGCATGTTGGAAGTGCCTTCGTAAATCTTTCCAATCTTGGAATCCCGCCAGTACTTTTCGACGGGATAATCTTTGGTAAATCCATACCCACCATAGATTTCGATGGCTAGCGACGTTACCCGTTCCGCCACCTGAGAGCAGAACAGCTTGGTCATGGCGGCTTCTTTGACGAACGGGATGCCGGCATCCTTCATGCGGGCGGCGTTGTACACCATCAAGCGCGCGGCCTCGATTTCGGTCGCCATTTGTGCGATTTGGAACTGTACTCCTTGAAATTCGGCGATCGTCTTTCCAAACTGCTTACGTTCCTGGGCATACTTGCTGGCATACTCCCACGCGCCTCGGGCGACTCCCGCCATCTGCGCCCCGATGCCTATGCGACCTTCATTCAATGTTTCAATTGCGATCTTGTAGCCTTTACCGGCTTCCCCAAGGACGTTTTCCTTGGGTACGCGACAATCCTCCAGCACAAGCTCGCAGGTGGACGAAGCCCGAATCCCCAGTTTGTCTTCCTTCTTACCCACCATGAAGCCAGGGAACTCCTTCTCCACCAGGAATGCCGTGATTCCCTTGTACCCAGCCGAGGGATCCACAGTCGCGAACAGGACGAATAGCCCTGCCTCTTTGGCGTTGGTGATCCACAACTTGCGGCCATTGAGGACGTAGGCGTTCCCTTCCAGTTCGGCTCTTGTCTGCAAGGCGAATGCATCCGACCCAGAGCCAGCTTCGCTGAGTGCGTAAGCGCCGCAAATATCCGCAGCCATGCGAGGCAGATAACGTTTCTTCTGGTCTGCCGTAGCCCAGCGTAATAACGCGTTGTTAACCAGCGTGTTCTGCACATCGACAATGACGCCGGCAGAAGCGTCCACGCGAGAAAGTTCCTCGACTGCCAGAATCGCTTCGAAAAACTTGCCGCCGCCGCCACCATACTGCTCCGGAATCTCGATCCCCATCAGTCCGAGCTGGAAAAATTCGCCGATCAGGTTCTTGTCGAATACACCCTTTTCGTCCATCTCTCGGACCAGCGGGCGGACTTTCTCCTCGGCAAACTGGTGAATATTGTCGCGGAACAGAATCTCGTCTTCGGTGAAGGAGGTTAGGGGGAGGGGCGATGGAAGTTGCAAGGTGGTTTCGGGCATATAAGAACTCTCGACTAACCGAAAATTCTAGCACTAGCAGCCTAGCAAGTGGCGAGACGCCGACGATGCCCCTGGGAAGGACTTCGGTCATTGGCTTGTGTTGCGGTCATCGTGTATTTTGAAAGGGTACGACTTCAGTCGTGCCAGATAAGCCAAAATTCGAATCGGCTTTAGCCGTGGCTCTAAGAATAGAGATTTAGAAGGTAATTTGTAGGAGAGATGCCTTCAAGCCATCAGCTGCGTCCGGCAGAGTAGACCATCTTCAGCCCATCGGCCTGAAGAATGCGCTGGATCTGATTCCGCGCGTGTACCGCCCATGGCCCGGTGGTATCCAGCTTTATGTAAGCTCGCCAGTGCCTTAATGCCTTGCGCGGCTCTTTGATCTTTTCATACGCCAGAGCAAGATTGTAATGCGCATCGGCGTATGTGGGCGCCAGTTGCAGCGCCGTGTTGTAGGTCTGAATCGCTTCCGGAACTCGCCCGGTTTCGTCGAGCACATTGCCCAGATCGAAGTAGGCCAAAGCGTAGCGCTGATCGACCTCAATGGCCTGACGATAATGCTTTTCCGCCAGGGGATACTCTTGCCGGTTGTAATAAAGCGTTCCCAGGTTGATATGCGCGGCGGCATGAGCGGGATCCAGTTCCAGCACTTTTTGATAGACGGCGATTGCGTGAGCCTGGGTGTTGGGATCCTCTTCCAACGCAATGCCGCGAGCAAAAAGCTCGTTAACATCCGAAGATGGAGATTCGGGCCTGGGAGTTGATATCGGGGAGCTCATGACGACTTTCTCCAGGGGAGAGAAGTCGAACATGAACTGTCCGGCGATTGGTTCGACCAGCTTGCCCTGGTGGCGAAAGGCGACGCGATGTCCGGTAGTGAAGGATCCCGCCTCAACCAGCGGATTCTCCATGCCGGCTACCTGCTTCTGCATAGCCTGCAATGACTCCCGTATGACCGCCGGACGCACCTTGCGGGCGCACAGATCACGCACTTTCTTCACTTGCAGGAGATCAAAAAAAGAATAGCTTTCGGCGGCGGCTACCAGTTCGGCCTTTTCCCAACTGGCCAACTGACGCGCCGTGAGCCGAAGTATGCGAAGCAGGTCCGCTCGACTGTATCGGTACACGGTTGTAATGAGGCTCTCTGCACGTATTATCCGAAGCTGCCTCGCCGTTGGCAAGGAGAAACTAGGCTCTAAGGGAATCTTCCATGACAACTTTGCCACGCTAGCGGTGCACCGGCGGTGGACAAGGTGAGGAAAACTGGAGCCACGATGCATCGCCGGTCACATTCGATCGTGCTTAACCTTCGATCACGAGCTCAGGATCTTGATTGGCCTGTTCGGCTGGAGCTTTTTTCGGTACGGCAGGCGCGTCTTCACCGATTAAGTCAGATATTTGCAGCCGCAGATTCCCGGCATTGGTCGCATAAGCCAGCCCGGTATCAATGTCGATGGTGCCGGCACGAACCAGCTTCTCGATCTCACCATCAAAGTGCTGCATGCCCTCGGTATCCGCGTCCCGCATGGCATCCAGCAAAGTTTTTCCTTCATTCTCGCCTTTGTCCAGATACTCTCGAGTGCGTAGAGTCGACTTTAAGATTTCTAGGGCCGCTATCCGGCCGGTTCCGTCTTTGCGCGGAATCAAGCGCTGCGAAACAATGTAGCGGAAGCTTTTTGCCACGCGGTTGCGAATGATGAATTGCTCCGCCAGGGGAAATACTCCAACGATACGCTCGACCGTCTTGGAAGCATCTATAGTGTGCAGTGTGCTCATGACGAGGTGCCCAGTTTCAGCTGCCTCCAAAGCGATCTCGATGGTTTCCTTGTCTCGCATTTCTCCCACCAGAATCACTTTCGGCGCCTGCCGCAGTGCCGCGCGCAACGCGAGGGCGAAACTGGGTGTATCACTATGCAGTTCTCTCTGATGAATGATCGATTTTTTGTGGCGGTGCATGAACTCCAGGGGATCTTCAATAGTAATGATGTGATAGGCATGGGTTTCGTTGATGCGGTCCAAAATTGCGGCCATGGTCGACGATTTTCCTGACCCCGTTGGGCCCGTAACCAGTACCAGTCCGCTCTTCAACGCCGCGATCTCACCGAGTTGGGGTGGGAGCTTGAGGTCGTCAAAACTGGGAATACCTCTGGGGATCGCCCGCATCACGATGGCATGACTGCCACGTTGTAAGAAAATATTCACACGAAAACGGGCTGCGCCGGGGACGCTATACGAAATGTCGCACGATCCTTGGTGTTGCAATGCATTAGCGGCCTCTTTATTTCCCCCCATGAGTTCCTCGGCTATGCGCCGTGTATCCTCAGCCGTCAGAACCCACGATTCTGGGATTTTCACTGGAACCAACTTGCCGCTTACCTCCACGTGCGGGTAGCTCGCCGGCGAGAAAATGAGGTCGCTTACATGTTTCGACACCTGTAGCATGGCTAACAGCAACGCAGGTGTGGAACGAGCGGAACCAGGCACGGCCGCGACTGGAATCGGATCCTTAACGGGTGTATCCACAGTGCTCCTTCGGCATCCCGCCTTCGACCAGAAACGTCCACTTATTGTGGCCCATAAGCCGACAGGACTTTCCTGTTTTCCCAAGATCGGAGACACCAAAGTTTCTAACGGGAGCCACTTCGGTAATGTGAATGGGAGGTCATCGCAGTCCGAAGGGATCATTAAGTGTTCTGGGATGGCAAATCGGGCGAGATATATCGCCTTTTTTGCCCAAGCTGTAGCTTGTGCGTACTTGACAACCCTGTTCTTTCGGGGGAAACTCCGCTCAATGGACTAAACCCTCGCCGCGAAAGCATTTGCACTAATGCATAAGAATTCTCATGGCTCATCACCCGACCTTTCCGCCTGACCCATCCGAGCACCCCAGGCGAGCCGAGGGGGCAGTTCCCTCACCAGCGCGCCAGTCGGACTGGATTGAGGAAGACGATATTCTTCACCTTGCGGAACTGACAGCCACACTAGCCTCGCACGGTGGCGGCACTCATTCCGCCGATCTCGCGCTTGATCTGATGCTGAATGAAATTGTGGAGCAGGCCGGTCTGGCCACTACCGCAACCGGAGCGGCCATTGCTCTGCTCCGGGGCGATGAGATGGTCTGCCGCGCGACCACTGGCGCGAACGCTCCTGGTCTGGGAGTTCGTCTGAGCACACGCACTGGACTCTCAGGGGCCTGCGTTCAGAGCAGGCAAGTGCAGCGTTGCGACGATACTGAAATCGACCCTCGAGTCGATGCGGCATCCTATCGCGGCCTGGAAGTTCGTTCCATACTGATGCTTCCGGTTCTGGATGGCGAAGAGGTGGCAGGAGTATTCCAGATCTTGTCGCCCCGGCCTAACGCTTTCGGTCAGCGCGACATTCAGACGCTCCAGGCTCTTTCACGACGCATACTGGATAACATCAAGAGTGCTGCTGAGGTTTCGAGTGCTCCAGCTTTGACCGAATCTTCTCCGCCCCCCGCATTGCCGGAGTTGGATCAGATCGCCGCCGAACTTTCTCCGCCGCGAATTTCGTCGCAATTGCCGAAGCGGAGATCCCGCCCACGCGATCCTTCGACAGATATCCTAAATGCGACGGTAATCGCTCTCGCCTTGCTTCTGGGCTGGATGTTGGGCCGTGCCGAGTGGCAAAGGGTTGCGGCCCGCCAAAGACAACCGGCCAATTCGACTTCAGCGCAACGGCCCGATGAGGTCAGCCAAGAGCCTATAAACGCGCAAACCGCTGCTTCCACCCAAGCAACAGGTGAAAAGAGAAGGAATGGCGCCCGACCAGAACCGTCGAAACTATCGAGTACTAAGGCCCAGCCAAAAGTTTCGGCCGCGAGCGACTTGGTGGTGTATGAAAGAGGTAAAGTTGTTTTTCGTATGGGCCCCGCTCAAAAACCGGCTCAAACGAGTATCCGCAGTGTGCCCGATACAGTCTCCCCGGAGATCGCAAAAGATTATGTGATCCAGCGAGTAGAACCACAATATCCAGAAGTAGCTCGAAGCCAACACATTCAAGGCCCGGTGACACTCGACGTTGTAGTGGATGAGGAAGGAAAAGTGCGAAATGTGAAAGTCCTAAGCGGTGACTCTGCACTCGCACCAGCAGCCGTGGACGCCGTTCAGCGATGGCGCTTCAAACCCTATTTAGTGAATGACAGGGCCAGCCAGTTTACAACTCAGATCACGGTCAATTTCGTGCTTCCGTAAATCCACGTCGTCCGATTTTCCCGCGTTAGCCCGAAAAAATCAGATTCGCCGGCCATCGCGCTCAATCCGAGGCCAGTTCTTTGGCCCGTTGCGCCGCTTTCACCACCGCTTTGATTAAGGTGACCCGCAGTTTGCCTTCCTCCAGCTCCATGATGCCATCAATGGTGCAGCCAGCTGGGGTGGTTACTGCGTCCTTCAGAAGTGCAGGATGATCACCAGTCTGGAGGACGACAGTGGCGGCGCCCAGGGTGGTCTGGGCGGCCAGCAGGGTGGCCACATCGCGCGGTAAACCCACTTTCACACCCGCCTCTGCCAGGGACTCAAGAATGATGTAAATGTAGGCGGGACCGCTGGCGGAAAGGCCGGTAACCGCGTCCATATGTTTTTCATCCACGACGACGGTTCTGCCTACGAGTTCGAAAAGTGCGCATGCGGTCTCAACATGCCGTGAACTGGCAAATTTCCCTTTGCAGATTGCCGTCATACCGCAGCCCAGCGCGCAAGGTGTGTTGGGCATCGCCCGCACCACTGGGATGTTGCCCCCTAGTGCTTTCTCGATCTGGCTGGTAGAGACCGATGCGGCCACGGAGATGACGAGTTGATCCGGAGAAACGGCGGGACGGATCTGTTCCATTAATTCCTGCACCACTTGAGGCTTAACACAAACGAAGATGATGTCGGCCTTGCTCACGGCAGCAAGGTTATCCGTACTCACTGGGACGCCCAGTTTTTCCGATAAGACCCGGGCACGATCTTCGTGCTGGACAGTGGCAGATGTCAAAGTGGGGGAGAGCAGTCCTTTTTCCAGCAAGGCATTGAGCAGAATGCCGCCGATTTTCCCGGCTCCCAGGATCGCCACTCGTTTATGCGAAAAATCCATCGCCATTTATTTCCTCCGACGCTCGAGACATCCTTCCTGCTGACGTGGCCCGGCTACTGATAGTGGATCATCCGAACCGTGCCGATAGCCGTTCTTGCAGAAGTTATGTTTTTTAAAGAATTTGAGTTGCGATGATCGCCTGTGAGAAGCCTGTTCTCATCGTGCAAGGAGGATTATAAGCGGGGAAGAAGGGGGCTCAAAGGTCGCTCCACACTGCCTAACGCATTTGGATGGTGGAGAGTGACAAAACAAAACCCCGGGCGTGGAGCCCGGGGCCGGGTAAGAATACGAGGATTTGACTAGCCACGCATGCGGCGTCGAACTAAGCCAGCCAGACCGATCAGGCCGGTGCCCAACAGAGTGATGGTGCCGGGTTCAGGAACTACTGTTCCTGGGCCGGTGGATGCGAATCCTGTCATCGGTCCGCAGTTTGTGCCGGACGCTGTGCAGAAATGCACAACCACATTCGTGAACTGGCTTGCCAGCAGGCCAGGGGCGGTAAGCGTGAAGGTCAACTTGTCGACGCTCACGACTCCATTCGGCCCACCCTTGATGTTGGCGTAGTCGAAAGCGAATGTGCCGAATTGGCTGACGTTTTGAGTAGTCTTGAAATTATTGAAACTCAATCCCGAATAAGTGTTAACCCCGGAGAATCCGGTTAGACTGCCAACACTACCCGCAGTGAGTCCCGAAGGTCCATTAAAGCCGATTTGGCCGCCCTCCAGCTTGACCGAAAAACCAGCATTCATCGTGATGGTGACAAGGACCTGATCCGTGGTTCCAGTATCAGTTATGTCCACCGTACCAACATTGGTCACGCCCGAGAGGTTGGTGGTGCTTAGGGTGAAGCTAGTGGCCGAAGCTAGTGGTGCTGCGGCAAGGACAAGGCCAGCCATGCAAATGGCGGCTAAGGTTAACTTTCCAAAAGAAACAGCGCGCATAGGGTATACCCTTCCTTGAATTCTTACAGCCTGTCGTTCTATAAGCACGGCGGAAGCCAATCGCCTGTGCGAAGCTCACAGTTTTAATGGTCGTAGACTGAGCTACTTAGAGAGAAACAAGCCGATTCTTTCGCTTGCGTTCCTAATGCGTATGCAATTGCTTGCACAAAACCGCCGAGGAAGTGCAGCTAGTCGTCGAACCAGTGAAAAACCATAGTACAGCACATACCCTAGGGCAAGTAAGTATTTAGCGGCACGAACTGGGAGAGTTATCAGCCATTACTGCACCGTGAGCGCCGCTGAAACAGTGTGAGTCAGTGAACCAGACTTGGCGCTCACCGTAATGCTGTAATTTCCTGGAGGCGTGCCAGGTTGACCGCCACCCGCGCTGCCTGCTCCTCCTCCACCACCACAAGCCTGCAGAAGGCCGATCATCAGAAGCATAAGCGGCAGCAGCAAGAGCGGGGAATACCCTCTGCTTTTCGGAAGCCAACGCTTGAAACCGCCAACCACGAGCAAGCCTGGCAGCAATAAAGCGCAAGCAGCTAACCTCAGACTCGCCCGTAATTTCGCGGAAACAGGAATCGGTGCATTGGTTGCGATGGTGAGAATGATCGCGGTATCTCCGCTACCGGAGTTCACTTGCGCAGGATTAAATGAACAGGTGCTTCTCGCAGGTAGACCGGTGCAGGAGAGAGTTACTAGGTTCGGAAAGTTGCCGCCCAAAGGCGCCGCGTCCAGATTGTAAGTTGCAGAGAGACCAGCTTTGGCGGTTTGGGCGCCGGAACTATTCGTAATATTGAAATCGAAAATTGAGCTGAGCGTCACCCTGTATGAATGGAGGGTTGCCGAAGAATCGGTGCCCTGGCCGACGATGTCGAAACTGTAATTCTGCCCCAGGTTGCTGCTGGCGGATACGGTAAAGACGGCTCCTCCCGGAGTTGGAGTGACGCTCGCTGGCGAAGATGTACAGGTTGGCGGCGCGCCCGTGCCACAACTCAGGTTCACCGTGCTGCCGTAACCGTTGAATGCCGCGAGCGTGCCGTTGAATGTTACCGCGCCCAAGGGTATTGCGGACTGTGACGGATTGCTGATCACTGCTGATCACTAATGTGAAGTCCGCATTGGCGGTAACCGTCAGGCTCAGATTCTGAGTCCTGTTCAGGCCGCTGGTGGATCCGTTGATTGTCAACGGAAACGCGCCACTCGGTGTGACCGTACTAGTGCTTATGGTTAAAGTGACGGGAACCGGGCTGGCTGAGGTGGGAAAGATAGTGCTCGATGGCTGAAAAGTACACGTTGCGCCGACTGGTAAGCGCTACAGGACAAATCCACGGCCGCAGCGAACGAACCTGCTGCCGTAACTCGAAAGCTCACTGGGACGGAGTTGTTGGGCCGGTTCACGGTGATGCTCGATGGAGCCGGCGCGGTCAAATTGAAGTCCACGATGTGCAAGGTCAGAGGAAAGTTATGCGGGACTCCACTGGGATCGGTTTCGACTGCGTTGAGTGCGTAGTCTCCCGCGGGACCAGTGACAGTCACCGTGATTGAAACCCCACTGGTCGTCGGCGTCGTTTTGTTGGGATTAGTAGGATTGATTTCGTTAAAGCCGCCGTCCCCCGAATTCACGTTCAGCCAACTGGTATTGTTCTGCGAAGAGGCTGTCGCTGGCGAGCCATTGTCCTGGGTTCCACCCAGAATGATATTGGGATCGGTGGGATGCTGGGAGAAGGACACAAACTGGGTCATCGATCCCAGTGTCTGGTTCAGGCTGTCGAATAAGTTGCTTCCGCCGCAAGTCCCCGAGTTCAGGCCAGTGTAGCCGTTGAGCACCCGGTAAATTCCGCCGTCATTGGCGAAATACATGATTGCCTGGGTGTTTACCACCATGAAATCGATGCCGTGCTGATCCGGGTGAACGTGCGCGATGGATCCGAAATTCGGCGGGCATCCGTAAACGTGGGTTAGATTCAGGAATCGATTCGAGCCTGTCCCGCCGCATGTGGGAGAGGCTTGTAAGGGTGCACTTGTAGAGATTAATTGCTCCGGCATACAAGTCGGTAGCGGTTGCGCCGTTGGGAACTGCCGCTAGTTGCAAATTATAAAAGCCTTGCTGGGTTCCACAACCTCCGAATGAATCGCCGCAATTGGTGATGCCGGTGTCGTCAAGTTGGGTCCAGGATGCGCCGCCGCTCGTGGTCTTCCAGATGCCCTGGTTGGTTTCATTTCCATCTACATACCAGACGTACATTTCGTTGCGTCCGGGTACAGCGGCAATCTCGCCACGATAGATCGCGCAGCTCGAAGACGAGGGATTTGCGGGACAGAAGCCTGCACTGAGCCCGGCGCCGGGCTGGTTGGCAAGGCGAGTCCAATGCAGTCCGTCGCTGGAAGAATAAATGCCGTGGGAACGCATAGCGGCAAAGAACTCTCGTGTCACCGAATTAAAAACGACAGACGTCGCCGAGCCTGGGGCAATGGTGACGCCGCTATCTGTCATGCTGGCGTAGGTCCAGGAAATTCCGCCGTTCGCCGAATAGTAGATTCCGCGATTCACTGTGCTCGGATTTCCCAGATTTTCGAGAATCCCTTGAGACGCCGACGCGACTGCCGCAACCGCCAGGTTGGGATTAGCCGTACTGAATGCGATCTTGCTGAAGCCCATTCCCGCGAAAGAGCGCCCTGTGCTATCTTGTGTGATCAGGTTCCAGCTCATGCCTGCATCTGCCGAACGCAGAATGCCCAGGCCGTAGTAAGAATCGGCCGAGCTGTTGGCTTCTCCGGTTCCAACCAGAATCACGCTCTGCGCGGGAACAGGGTTAATGGGCTGAGGTTGAATCGCGATCGCGCCGACCGCCAACGTGGCTTCGTGTTCAGTGACGGGAGTCCAGATAACATTGGTCGGGCTAAACGATCCTGCGTTGCTGGATTTCCAGACTCCTCCATAGGCACCCCCAACGTAAACCGTATTTCCGGTTGGATCCGCGGGGTCGACTGCGACGGACGTCGCGCGTCCCGATACCGCGCCGTAATCCTGCCCTCCAAAGCCGGTTGCGTCCGAGGCGAGCGGAGAGGGACCCAAGGGCGTCCAACTTCCGGAAATCGTAGAAACTCCGGCCAGTCCCTGAATCTGCAAGGCCGCCTTGCGAGCCTCGCGCATTTGCATTTTTCGAAGGTGAGCCTGGTAGCGCAGCGCGGCTGTCGCCTGTCCTGGTAGGGTCCGGCCACGCATGAACCACTGCTCGCGCTCGCCGGGCTTGTCACGGTCCGTGTCAATAACCGGATCGTGCTCCATTGTGATTTTGGTCCCCTGTCCAAAAACAAGCCCCTGATGAAAGGCCAGGAGGAAAACCACGGCCATGGCGACACACAAGTGCCTGCATCCATAAATCGTCATTAGGATTAGGGCCGGAAGGGAAACGCGTAAGGAACGGCCGATGCCTTAGTATCGAAGCCGAAATTATGCGTTGTCAACGCAAAAGGAGTTTCATTGCGGGATCGAGTTCCAATTCGGCACTGGAACGTGTTGGCTACTCGTATCTCAGCGCTTCAATGGGATCCATACGCGCCGCCTTGCGTGCAGGGTAGAAACCAAAAAAAATGCCAACCGCCATAGAGAAGACTACGGCAGCCACAATCGCCATGGGCGAGACCAGCACCGGCCATCCTAAAGTCTGCGTAATCAGGTAGGACGCTCCGACCCCAGACATGATTCCGACTGCTCCGCCCACCAGACTGAGCACTACGGCTTCGATCAGAAACTGTTGTTGCACATCGCCCTCGGTCGCACCGATTGCCATTCGGATTCCAATCTCGCGAGTCCGTTCAGTGACTGAGACCAGCATGATATTCATGATTCCGATGCCGCCCACAATCAGGGAAATGCTGGCGATCGAAGCCAGCAGCACGGTAAACAGTCGAGCCTGCTGATCGGCGAGATCTGCGACGTCAGCCAGGTTGCGCACCATGAAGTCGTCATCCTGACCGGGACGAATGCGGTGCCGGTCGCGAAGCAGGCTGGTGATCTGTTGCTGCGCGGTGTAACTTGCGTCGCGCGAGACAGCGGACACTATGATCCAGCGCAGCCAGTCCTGACCGGTGATTTTCTTCTGAAGGGTGGTAATGGGAACGATAATGATATCGTCTTGATCCTGACCCATCGCCGCCGAAGTTCCCTTGGGCGCAAGCACGCCGACTACTTTGAAGGGCAGATTGCTGATGCGAATAGTTTCTCCGACTGGATCGGTGGCTCCGAACACATTCTTGCGCACGGTTTCGCCGATGACGGCGACATTGGCGGCCATATCCACATCGCCCTGAGTAAACGAAGTTCCCTCCTGGAATGGCCAGGTACGGATGTCAAAGTACTGCGGCTCGGTGCCATTGATTTGTGTCGCCCAGTTGTCATTTCCATAGACGACTTGAGCGGAGCTCTGGCTGCCAGGAGCGGCTGCCTTCACCGCTGGAGCTTCGCGCAGAATTGCCAACATATCCTCGTAGATGAGGGTCTTGGTAGCTCCTGATCCCATGCGCATCCCGCCGCGGGTGACCGTACCGGATCCCACAAATAGCATGTTCGAACCCATGGCGGCAATCTGTTGTTGCGCCTGCTGCTGTGCACCCTCGCCCACACTCACCATGGCAATGACAGCGCCCACGCCGATGATGATGCCTAGCATGGTTAAAGCGGAACGCATCTTGTTGCGGGCCAGAGCCCGCATTGCGATGCGAATGATTGCCATTACATCCATATTGAATTCCTGAAATCGAGCACTTGGCACTTAGCAATTAGCATTTAGCCAGTTTAGGTTAGTGATAATTTCTAAGTGCCTTTGCTTTCGAACTTCTTACCTCTGCACTCTGACTTTTCCTGCCACGATGCCGGCGGGACGCCGTCGGTACTAATCCTCCAAAGTCGGCATATTTTTTAGTACGCCTGCGGCGATGGGGCGGTCGTGGATCGCTTCATCGCGGCGGATCTTGCCGTCGCGGAATTCAATGCTGCGCTTAGCGAACTGAGCCACGTCCGGCTCGTGCGTCACCAGCACTACGGTCAAGCCATCGCTGTTCAACTTCTGAAAGATATCCATAATTTCGACCGAGGTTCGGCTGTCCAGATTGCCGGTGGGTTCGTCCGCCAGCAAGATGGACGGGCGGTTGACCAAGCCGCGCGCAATTGCAACGCGCTGCTGTTGTCCACCGGACAGTTGCGATGGGAAATGCATGGTGCGGTCTCCCAGACCGACCAGTTGTAGCGCCTGCTCGGAACGCTTTCTGCCTTCTTCTTTGCTGATGTGCGCATACAGTGTGGGTAATTCCACATTCTCCAGCGCAGTAGTGCGCGACAGAAGATTGAATCCCTGGAATACGAAGCCGATTTTGCGGTTGCGAATCGCGGCTAGTTCTTTTTTGCTGAGACTTGAGACCTCAATTCCCTCCAGCAGATAACGTCCCTTGGTGGGCTTATCGAGGCATCCCAGAATGTTCATGAAAGTCGACTTACCGCTTCCGCTGGCGCCCATGATGGCAACGAACTCACCGCGCTCAATTTGCAGGCTGACGCCACGCAGAGCATGCACACGGGTTTCGCCCAGGTCGTAGTATTTATGTACATCATCGATCTGGATGATTGTCCCAGCTGCGCTGGTCGGAATCGTCTGTATGCCAGGTTGTGAAATAGTAGCCATCTTGTTTCTCTTTGCGGCAAAGCGCTGCGGCGCTCAGGCAACTGCGTCCTTATCGCCCCCGCGGAGTTGCCGGACCCGTCGCCCCGGGTGGTCGTGCAGTGCTGGCCGTTGGAGAAACCGCCCCAGTCACCAACTGATCGCCCTCGTTTGCCTGACCATTCAGCACTTGCGCCACTTCGGTGACGGTGTGGTCCGTGATCCCAGTGCAGATTTTTACTGGCTCCAAGGTTTTATCCGGACGCAACTTCCAGACGATCGATATATCCATCCTGGGGGCGCGGGCCTGCGCGGTATCGCCTCCACCGCCTTGAGCGCCTTGTGCTCGCGCCTGCCTGCCGGCGGCGCCGGTTCCGGCAGCATCGCCGCTCCCCGCCGCTCGAGCCTGTTCCCCAGACGTCAACCCATACTTTTGGTAGAGCGCGCGGATCTCTGCAGGCTTCATGTCCGGCTTATAGCGCAGCGCTCCATTGGGGACACGCAACACATTCTTCGCGCTGGCAACCGGGATAGTGATGTACGCCGTCATCCCAGGAAAAAGTTTGGTGTCAGGATTATCAAAATCAATCACCGTGTTGTAGGTGACAACGTTTTGCACGGTGGTCGCGTTCATACGAACCTGTGAAACCCGGCCGCTGAACGTATCTTTCGGGTAGGCATCTACCTTGAAGTTCACGACTTGGCCGGTGCGGATCATCCCCACATCGGACTCGTCCGTGCTGGCGTAAACCTGCATCTTGGTCAGATCCTGCGCGATCGTGAACAGAGTGGGGGCTTGCAGAGAAGCCGCTACAGTCTGGCCTACGTCGACATTGCGAGCGATCACAGTTCCATCGATCGGCGCGTGAATGCTGGTGTAATTAAGATTAGTCTGCGCCACCGTGACGGCTGCCTCTTTCTGCTGCACTTGTGCCGCCGCCTGAGTTACCTGGGCCTGCCCTCCTGAAACACTTGCTGTTGCGCTATCCGCGTTGGCCTTCGCCAAGTCGAGCTGCTGCGGACTCATTACTCCTTCTTTAGTGAGATTGACGGTCCGGTCGTAGTCGGCTTTGGTCTGTAAAGCGGTAGCTTGTGCCTTCTCCAGGTTGGCTTTTGCGGTGAGCAGATTCGCGCGAGCGTTGGCTAAATCGGCCTTTGCCTGGAGCAACGTGCCCTCGAACAACGATGGCTCGATCTGCGCGATGAGCTGTCCCTTCTTCACCTTGGAATTGAAATCCGCGAAAAGGTGGGAAATCGTTCCTGAAACTTGCGAGCCCACTTGCACCGTGGTCACGGCATTGATGGTTCCGGTCGCCTCGACCACTTCGCGAACATCTCCGCGGTCCACTTTGACAGTGAAATATTGAGGCTTATCCGCTCCCTTGAACTGAAAGGCAGCAAACACGGCGATGGCAACCACCACCAGAGCCACGATCAACCAGTGACGTTTCAGCATTTCCACGGAACTATCCTTTTATTCGCAATCAGCACTTAGCATTTAACCATTACAAGTCGGTGATGGTCCGTTTAACACTCAGACAAGCCTTGGAGGGCCACCCACCAAGCGCTAAATCCGCCAGCTCGAAACCTCCGGACTCTACTCTAATTGATGGTATATTCTGCTGCCTCGGTGCGGGTTTTGTGCAATATTTACAAAAGTTTACGTTAATTTTTATTCAGGTTGGGACGAAGCGTTTTTCTCAAGAAAAACCGTCCCGAAAGGGAAGTATTTAATGGACTGGCAGGCATTTTGGCTTACGACCCGGCTGGCGGTGCTGGTGGCAGTCTGCTTGATGGTCATCGGATTACCAATCGCCTATTGGATAGCCTATTCGCGTTGGCGGTGGAAGTTTCTGGCCGAGGCAGTGGTCGCCCTGCCCATCGTTCTCCCTCCTACGGTCCTGGGATTTTATGTTCTGGTGGCGCTTGGTCCGCGAAGCCCGCTGGGGCGCTGGTGGCAATCCCTGACCGGTCATAGTCTCGCATTTACTTTCGAAGGGCTGATGATCGGCTCGATCATTTACAGTCTGCCCTTCGCGGTGCAGCCTTTCGCCGCCTCGTTTGCCGCAGTAGACACCAGGCTGATTGCGGCTTCAGCGATACTGGGCGCTTCGAGGTGGCGGACATTTTTTCACGTGATTCTGCCCCTCTCGCTGTCCGGATTGGCGACGGGTGTAGCGCTGAGCTTTGCTCACACCATGGGCGAATTCGGTGTGGTGCTGATGGTTGGCGGCAACATTCCGGGCGTCACACGTACGGTATCGATCGCAATCTACGACCAGGTGCAGGCGCTCGAATACGGCGCTGCGAACATGACGGCGTTAATCTTGTTGGCGATGTCATTCGCGATTCTTTCCATGGTGTACGCTTTGAATCGGAAAGTGTGGGAAGTGTGGACCTGGAAATAGAAGAGCAACCCCGGATGAGACACTCCCCGACGGTCGCAGGCTTGTCCCCAGACAACGGCCTCACCATACAGATCCGTAAGCGGTTTGCCGGCAGCGGTGTGAATTTCGAACTGGACGCGGCATTCGAGGTTCCGGCCGGAATCACCATTTTGTTCGGCGCCTCCGGAGCAGGGAAGACCACTTTGCTGGATTGCATCGCGGGCCTGGCTACTCCGGATTCAGGGCGCATTGAGATTGGGAAGCAGAAATTACTTGACCTCAAGCACGGAATCAATCTTGTTTCTCAGCAGCGGCGAATAGGCTACGTGTTTCAGGACCTCGCTCTGTTTCCTCATCTCAGCGTCGAAAAAAACATCGAGTATGGCCTTCAGTCGCTTGGCCGAAGCGAGCGTCAGCGGCGGAGCGATGCTTTGATTGCGTCTTTCCGTATTTCTAATCTACAAAAGCGAAAGCCCGCCGAGATTTCTGGAGGCGAACGTCAGCGAGTGGCGCTGGCTCGCGCTCTGGTGACGGATCCAAGTTTGCTCCTGCTCGACGAACCTATGGCCGCTCTGGATGCCTCGACCAAGTCGAAGATTATCGAAGACCTGCGAGCCTGGAACCGTGGCCACCGCATTCCGATTCTTTATGTCACTCATAGCCGCGAGGAAGTTTTTGCTCTAGGCGAGCGTGTGCTGGTTCTCGAAAATGGCCGGATCATCGCGCAAGGGACGCCGCACGAAGTGATGTCAGCTCCACGTCAGGAAACCGTCGCGCAACTCTCCGGCTTCGAAAACATTTTTGATGTGACCGTAGTCGCTGTGCACGAAGACCGTGGCACCATGACTTGCCGCGTCACTGGCAGCGACGTGGAATTGGAAACGCCGATGGTGCGAGCGGACGTGGGCTCGACCTTGCGGGTTGGAATTCATGCAGGGGACATTCTGCTAGCCACAGTTCAGCCCAGTGGATTGAGCGCCCGCAACATAATCCGGGGCACAATCATCTCGGTGCAGCAACGCGACATGGTAGTTGTAGCAACGGTGGATTGCGGAGTGGAAATAGCGGTCCATCTCACATTGGCGGCTCGGGATTCGCTGCATCTCCGCCCTGGAAGCCAAGTCTGGCTGGTGGTGAAGACCTACTCCTGTCATCTGATGCTGAGATAACCATCACGCTGCATACTTCTTCCAGCCTGTGCCTGCATAATCTGCTGGATTTCGACAACGGCGGTCCACTGCCCATCGCGTGTTTCTGAATAAACTAATTTGCCGCCGAGAATTTCTGTCGCAGCCGTGGCAGGCAGATCGCGGTGATATCCAAAAAATCGTGTCTTCCAACTTTGCCAGACACGCCAGTGTTCGAACCAGGGATGCGGAGGCTCGTACTTGGTGGAGAATAATAGCGCCACCTCAAAAGCAGACCGGGCCTCGGCTGCGGCCAGCAGTTGCTCGGCACTGAAATCCTCGATACGGACAACACGCACGGGCCGGGTAACGTAACCAAGATAAGGATGCGTTAGTTCATCACTAGCGGGCCAGGCGGTCAAAACCCGCGCCATCGGATATCGGGCTTCCACAAACTGCTCCGCCCGCTGGTGCAACAGAATGTAATCGCGGTACGCGAGATTATCCTCGAAGGAAAATCCGTAGGGAGGATTGACGAATAGTCCGATGACAAACGCCAGCCCTACCATGGCGACTACAGCCCACCACAGCCGCACGCGTCGCCATAGCGTCGAAACCCAAATAATGATTATCAGAGGAACCACTGGCAGCATGTAACGAGCCAACACAGCGCCCCCAACCACAGCCATCGCGACCACATACGCCAGGATCACTGCGAGAAAGGCTAACTGTACGTTCAGTGCGATCTTCGGACGCTCACCGTTTTCGTCCTGCAGGGGAGGACGGCGTAGCGCCAGCAGTCCAACTAAAGTCAGCAAATACAGATTCAGATACCCAGCCGCTTGCCAGAAGCGCAGTATCAGCGCCAGAAGAATGCGAAGCGGATGTAGAGTAGCTTCCACGTTGTAACGAAAAAATTCCGGATTGCCGAATACGAATCCGGTACGCGCGTAGTGATAGCCATACCAGATCCCTAGCGGAATCATGGGAACTAATAGCAGAGCAGAGCTCCACCTACGTCGCGGATAAAGGCAAGTTGACTCAGGGGACTTGCTCCCCACCCATGGGCAAAGCACTTCCCAGGCAAGCAAACCCAATGGCGTAAGGATCGCCGTTTCCTTTGCCAGCGCTGCCAGTGAAAACCAAAATGCCGTCTGTGCTCTTCGGTTGTCGATGTAAGAGCGCAAACCCCATAACGTTAGCCCCGCAGCTGCCATGTCAAGGTGGGCAAGTGAGCTCTGCACGAAGAACACAGGGTAGAGGGCGGTGCAGATCGTCGCGGCAAGCGCCACTTGAGGGTTCGAGACTCGTTCTGCCAGCCGGAAGACGCCTAGCAGACAAAACGCAGCAATCGCCAGCATAGCGGTGCGGGTCACAACGGGGGCGAACCCAGTCAATTTCCAGCAGGCCGCGAGATAAACCATCACCAGCGGAGGATGCGCGTTGGAAGGCGTCGAGCGCGGGATCAAACTTCCGGTGAATAATAGTTCGCGAGCAGCCGGGACGTAATATCCAGCCTCGTCCCAAAAATACGACAGCCGGAGCAGAGGCGCGTGTAGCACAACCAACAAAAAAAAGACCAACACGAAGAGCAGTGCTGGATGAAATCTGCGGGGCTGGAGGTCGTCGCGCAGCACAGGCGCGGTCTAGTGTACTGGGCCGGTAGCGGTCATGCGCGGATCGAGTTTGATTTCGCCAAAAGTGCTCTCATAACTGGCCACGTTCTGCTGCAAGATGGAAGTCAACGCCTTGGCCTGTTGCGGGCTCAGATAGATTCCTTGAAAATTAAGCACTTCGACTTGGTTCTCGGTCTGCTGCTGGAGAGTGCCGAACACCAGGAAGAAATCCCAGACATTCACTCTTACCTGAACGCTATTGGCGTAGCTCTCCCGGTATTCCGGACTATTGACCAGCTTGATGTTGGGCTGCGTTGGAATCGACATAGGGTCCACAGTGTAATGGGAGCGGGACAAGGAAACAACAAAGGAGAAGCTGACCATCCGGCCGAGTGAGGTCCGCTTGACCGACCCGTTTCCCCGGTCGCGAACACAAATTGACGCATCTAAACTGCGTTTGGCTGGAGGGGGGCGGACATGCCAGGAATAATGTTGGCTGAAGTAACGGTTCCGACCAGCTTCATTGTCATCGCTTACTTATCCATCCTTGCGATGGCGGTCCTCATTATCGTCGCCCTTTTCGATCCCGGCCTCCGGTACAGAGTCTTTGCTTCTTCCTCGGAGTCAAACGACTCGGACGACTTCCTCCACATGCTGGAAGCACTAGTAGACGCCAAGGTGAATCAGACCACGCGGCTTACCGTTCTGACCAATGGCCCCACATTTTATGAAGCCGAACTGGAAGCCATTCGCGGGGCAGAGCGAAGCGTGAATCTGGAAGCTTATATATTTCAAAAGGGCGAGATCGGACAGCGTTTTGTGACTGCCCTTACCGAGCGCTCCCAGGCGGGTGTAACTGTCAACGTAGTCCTGGATGGAGTGGGCAGCGCCGGCGTGGGGAAGAACTTTTTTTCAGATTTAAAAAAGGCTGGCGGAAATGTTGTCTGGTACAACGGCATGAAGTGGAACAAACTTCCTCACTTCAATAATCGAACCCATCGCGAACTGCTGGTTGTCGACGGCCGCACCGCATTTATCGGCGGAGCTGGTGTGGCTGATCACTGGTTCAAGGATAAAAGCAAGCATCCTCGCTGGCGTGACACCATGGTCAAAGTGGAAGGAGACGCAGTTCCCCATCTTCAAGCCACCTTCGCCGAGAATTGGCTTGAAAGCTGTGGAGAAGTCCTCTTCGGACCGGATCATTTCGTGCGGCAGGAATGCGAGCGTCAGGGCGATGTCCTGATAGTGAACAGTACCCCTTCTGGAGGTGGAGCAACCCGAGCGCGAATGCTGTTTCAGGTGCTGCTTGCTTCCGCCACGAAAACCATTCACATTACAACTCCGTATTTCTTACCAGACAGAAGCGTCATTGACGAACTGGTGCGCGCCGTGCGCGAACGCAATGTCGAAGTCGTGGTGCTGGTGCCCGGGAAACGCAGCGACCATATGCTTACGCGGAGTTCCAGCCGCCACGCTTATGGAAAATTGCTGAAAGCCGGAGCTTCCATCCATGAGTATGAAACTTCGATGATCCATGCCAAGATATTGCTGATTGATAGCATATGGGGTGTGGTGGGATCGACGAATTTCGACAACCGATCTTTCGGAATCAATGACGAAGTCAATCTAGCGGCACGAGATCCAGACTTCACTCAGCGCCTGCAGCAGGATTTCGCGAAAGACCTTGCCTGTAGCCGCAAGGTGACCTACCAGGAATGGAAGCGAAGGCCGGTACTGGAGCGCGCTCCAGAACTGCTGGGCTGGGTTCTCGAACGCCAGCAGTGAATGAGCTCCGCTTCGCGAATTCGAGTTGCCACTTACAACATCCACAAGTGCCGTGGCATGGACCGGCGCACCAAGCCAGAGCGCATTGCGGAAGTCATTCGTGAGTTGGACGCCGATGTTATCGCCCTCCAGGAAGTCCTGAACGTCCCCGGCAAACCGGATTTTGATCAGGCGCGCTACATTGCCCGCGCACTCTACGATTATTCCTGGCGTTTTGGCGAGACCCGTCCTCTTCACGGCGGTCAGTACGGCAACATGACGCTCAGCCGCTTCCCGGTGCGTTTCTATCGCAACTACGATGTAACCTCACGTGGTCGTGAACGCCGTGGCTGTCTGCGGGTTGATGTGGACATTGCGGGGCGCACGCTGCTGCACGTTTTCAACGTGCATCTTGGAACGGGATTCATGGAACGGCGCCATCAGGCGCGATTATTGCTGAGCCCTGACCTGCTTCAGCACACCGCCTTAACTGGACCGAGAGTGATCGTGGGAGACTTCAACGAATGGACTCGCGGCCTGACGTCACGGATGATGACCGACAATTTCGAGAGCATCGATCCCCGGATGTTCTTGCGTCATGCCCGAACTTATCCCGGCCTGATCCCGTTTCTTCACCTGGATCATTTCTACTTCGACAAATTTCTCACCTTGAAAGATTTCAAACTGCACCGCAGCCGCAAAGCACTCATCGCTTCCGACCACTTGCCCTTAGTGGCGGATTTCACACTGCCGGGTTCATGATCGAATCACTCTCGTTTTATACTGGAGTCAAGCCGGGATGGTGGAATTGGCAGACACGCAGGTCTTAGGAGCCTGTGCCTCATAAGCGTGCGGGTTCAAGTCCCGCTCCCGGCACCAGCCTCATGCTCTGCTTGCGCTTCGTAACAGCGCGCGCAAAGATTTTCCGGCGACTCCTTGGCGTCTCGTGCGTGGAGCGAAGCGAGGGGTCGAAATTTACTGCACTTGGTTCAGTCCCTGATAAATAGCCAGGCCCGCTATAACCAGGATCAGCAATCCTGAAGCGGCTCCTAACCAGCGCACAAAGGGATTGATCTTGTTTACCTTGTGCATCAGTTGAATCTGCTCCTGTTCCATGTGCGACTCGGAATCGCCCAGGAAAAGTTGATCATCCTCTTGCATGGTGAGAGTGCTGCGATAGATTAGGAGGACTATCAGAACAGCCGTCAGAACTCCCCACACAATCAGCATCCAGACCATAGGAGACATAAGCCACCTCGGTAGAACTGATCTCTCGAGTCGGTGTGGGTTTGTGGCCCACGACCGGCTTTGGGTAAGGGCCCACCCGGATTATAGCTCCGCTTGGCAAGGGTCGGAGCGTTTGTTTGGGGACGAGTCCAGACCTAAGCTCCCCTCATCTAATAAAGGCAGGTGAATGCCGTTCCAAACTTAGGTACTGCAAGCTTTGCTAGGGCTTCCGGGAACGGTTTGTTATAATAGTCTCGACTCAATAGTTTCAAGGAGATACGAATGGCCACTACAACCACGCCGGAAGTGAAGACAGCGCCAATCAGCCTGACTGCGAATGCGGTTGCCAAGGTCAAAGAGATTATGGGGCAGCAGAATCCTACTCCTGCCGGCTTGCGAGTGGGGGTTGTCGGCGGCGGATGCTCCGGTTTCTCCTATTCCATGTCATTTGAGAATGGGTCAGGACTTATGGACAAAGTCTTCGACATGGATGGCCTGAAAGTGTACGTGGACGCCACGTCGCTCATGTACCTGAATGGCTGCATCGTGGATTACATCGAGACGCTTGAAGGAGCCGGATTTAAGTTCGAGAATCCCAACGTGAAAAGTACCTGCGGTTGCGGATCTTCGTTCAATGTCTAAGAATTAGTGCGGCAAAGGCGAGTCGCCTGCCACTACGTGAGATAAAAAGCCTCATCGATCACGATGAGGCTTTTTCTTATTGTGGCGGCTCTGCTTGTGGTTGCTCAGCTTGTGGTTGCGGTACCGGCTGCGGCTGGGGTTGAGTTGGAGTGCCGCCGGCAGCCCCCGGTTGCAAGTTCTGTGTCGCGCCTTGTAGCGGTGGCTGCATAGGCGTATTGAGCAGTCCGCCGCGATCGGTGGACGGATCATAGATGAACTGCCATTGGTCGTAGTGCTTCTTTTTATTGAATTCGCGAATGCTCGAGTCTTTACTGGTACTCACCACGCCCACGATCGGTCCTCCGCCAAACACCTGACTTGAAAGCTTAACGTCGCTTGTGTTTTTTTCAGGCTGTGAGGTGTTGGCACTTGTGCTAAACCCAACCCCAGCTCCCGGCTGCGGCATGCCTGCGGTCGATGGTTGACTGCTCTGCGCTCCAGTGATTCCTATGGGGGCCACTCCGCCCAATGTGGGGACGCCGGGATTCGCGCCTGGGGACGTGGCTCCAGCAACACCTGCCCCAAAATTTACCTGCACTTCTCCGAGATGAAGTAACTTGAAATTCTTCCCGCTGATTGGATCCTTGTACTGCCGGCGAAGAAAACGGAGATGGTTGGTGTCCTCCAATTCTTCCAGGCGGGTCGGATAACGTCCGAATTTTTTAACATACCGCCGGATGGCCCGCGAGTACTGCACTCCGCGGTGGATAAGTTCTTCCTCGCGGTCGCGGCGAATCTGAAAAGCCATCGTGGGCACAATAGCCGCCGCGGCAATTGCCAGCAGAGTCACCACCAGCATCAGCATAAGCAGCATGTAACCGCTCTGCGAGTGCGGAGTCGAGCGGCGCCAGAATCGGGGATTACACAGCATCGGTGTCAACCATTCTTAGAATGCGCATCGTTGCGAGAGCGCGGTCAGCGAAAGTTTCTTATCCCTGGGTCAGCGGAATACTCTGACGGTTGTTGTTGAGTACATCTTCCACCTCAACCGACATCGGAGAGATGCGCAGAATCTTGTAACGCCGATCAACCATCTCGCCCTCACCTGCGATAAATACATCTTCTCCCTGCGAAAGAAAGATCTTCTTGGGCTCTCCCGGCTTGCTGGCGAATCCGAAAAACTTCAGGTTGATGGGTGGAGGAGGGGGAGGGCCAGTTGGTTGTGGCGGCACTATTGGCGGACGGTCGGTCGCAGGATTTCTAACCGGACGCGGGATGTCGATCTGCGCACGAAAAATATTCCGTCCCTTGCCTTGGTATTTGGTGTCTTCGCTAGCCTTTAACCAGTCGTAGCGAAGTGAGGGATCCAGTGAGCGCGATGCGGTATTGATTTTTCTGCCGCGACTCCGCGTCTTCGGAGCCGGTTGCGCGGTGGATGGCGCCGAAACGCTAGCGGATGGATTGGCCTCTGCGGGAGACGGACCTCCTGAGCTGAACATCCATCGTCCCACAAGAATGACCGCCAAGACCATCAGCGCGACGGCGGCAATCAGCTTGGTCCGGTTCTCGGCTCCAACCTTCACTTAAGCATTCGCCTTCAGAAAAGTTTGCATTTTCATCTGTAGCTTGACTACGCCACCCTGCTCGCCGCCAAGTTCCACGCTATCGATAATAAAAAACAGCTGGTCGCGCTCCAAGGCGTTAATGAAGCGCACCAGTTGCAAATAATCCCCGGAGAGACTGGCTTCGATTTCCATAGGCCGCAAACCTACCGTCTCGGGATCCTTCGCTTTGTACTTGACCTCGGTTATCTTAACGCCGCTCTGGGCCGCCACCTTGCCCAACTCGGTGGAGATGGTGGAGTCCTGGCTGGTCAGCCGCTGTTGGTAGAATTCATCAAGTTGTTTTTGGGCCAGCACAACTTTCTTATCCATCCCGCGCAAAGGCTCCACTTGCCGGGTCTTCGCCTGCAACTCTTTCCAGAGCCTGTCCATTTCACTAAGACGCGATCTTTCTGATCCGATGATCGGCGATAACAACAGCCCTGCCGCAATCAAATCCAACACCAGCAAACTGACGATTGCGATGACCAGCTTTCGCTTGGTATTTCCGAGATCCGGCATTACGGTGCACCGCCTTGGCCCGCGCTTTGCACTTCTGGAACGTACACAGCATTGATGTCGAATTGCACATTGTCGCCTGCGGCTTGGCCGGATTCAGCTCTCTCTTGGTCAATCCGAGTCTGTTGGAAGCGTTGCGAGGCTTCCATCTTGCGCACCAGATCCAAAGCCCGCTCGCGTGACTCTCCCGCAACCACAAGTTTGATATTCAGCCCTGCTTCCGAACCCATCTCCGGGCGGATCGAGACCACATGCAGCCGCGGCGGCATCACCCGTTCCAGATCCTCAAAAACTTTTGTCCAGGAAAAAGCTTTGCGCTGGAAAAGGTTATTGAGGAACTGCGATCGGTCACGTGTGCTGCGGTTTTCCGGCCGGCTCAAAAGCGCCTCGGCTTGTGCCCTCTCATGGTCGCGGGCGGCAATCTGTGCTTCGCGCTGTCGGATTAAGTCTCGATCTTTACGCGCGCTGACCCAACCGGTGAGGACGCTGTATAACAGAATTAAAGTCAGCAGACCGAGCGCGACCAGCGCTCCGCCCCAGCGCAACCAGAAGCGTCTTGCATCCTGGTAAGGCTGAGTCGCGAGATTAATGTCTACACGCATTTTACGAAAGGAGAGCCCCGACCACCCCGGCCATCCTCCACTTGGGAATGGGGCCGACACCCTTGCCCAATTGCGCCGAGCCTACCAATTCTTTGACTTCGGCTCCAGTTTGAGCGCGCAAAGCGGGCGCCGCGCCTCCCGACTCTGGCAGGCCCGCCACGAAAATTTTATCGATGTTCAAATGATAGGTGTCCTGAAAGAACACCACCGACGGATAGACTTCTTCGGCGAGTTGGTCGCCTGTGATGGTGACTCCGCGGGTATTTTCCAGCGTTCGGAAGAGCAATAACTGTTGCTGGTCGAGGATGGCAATGCTGGTGGTTCGAGCGTCTACCTTGATGACCAGAGTCGGTCCGGTGGCGTTCGCCGCGCCGAGCGCAGCCAACATGGAGGGCAACACTATGCCGGGACTGTATCCCGCCTCGCGAAACGCCGCTTCGTAGTCTTCAATGACGGTTGAAAGAGCCACGGCTGCGATTACCCGAACATTCCCACCGGAAACCTGCGCATGATACGAAACCTTGGCCTTATCCACATCAAAGGGCAGAGATTTCTTTAGCCGGAAGCGGACCACACCTTCGGCCTCCTCGCGGTTTGTGGGAAGCGCGTCAAAATCCAGCAGCACTACGCGCACCGCGGCGTCGGGAAGCACAGCGATCACATCACGCGAGCGCCCGCCTACCCTGCTTAAAGTGTCTTCAATTGTTTTATAAACCGCGGAACGCTGACGCAGGTTGGTGTCAATTAGATCCGGCACCACGCTGCCCGGCGCCAACTCGTGGGACGCGCACTCGGCTACTACGTCGCCACTATCGGAAAGCCGGCCGGCCAGGACGCGGTCCGCAGCCACTTCGCAAGCCAGCTTGGGCTTGGATCCGGAATTCAACTTGGGACTCATGTTAGGAGAGGTCGTTCAAATCAAACTCTGTCACACAAAGAAATGCAATAGCTGGAAGGGCACGCCTGTTTAGTTTAGGTTATCTTGCGCCCTACCGCGTACTCTCGATGAAAGTAACTTTGTTGATCTCCTTGAGCGTAGTTGTGCCCGCCCTGACTTTGTCGAGAGCAGACTCACGCAGGAACCGCATTCCTTCTTCGCGCGCGGCGCGCCTGATCTCCGAGGTCGGCTTCTTAGCCAGAATCATCTCCCGGATGCGGTCGCTCAAGTCGAGCAGTTCGTGAATGGCGGTGCGTCCGCGAAATCCGGTACCCGCGCACTCGATGCAACCCTGACCTTCATAGAAGGGAACCTGCGACCATTGCGCCGGATCCAGACCGCTGGCCTCGAGCATTTCCTGCGGATAGTGAACCACGGTGCGGCAGGATTCGCATATGATGCGCACCAACCGCTGCGCCAGAATGCAGTTCAAGGCTGAAACAAAATTGTAGGGCTCTACGCCCATATTCAGAAAGCGGCCAATCACATCGACCACATTGTTGGCGTGAACCGTGGTGAAGACCAGGTGTCCAGTTAGCGCCGACTGAATGGCAATCTGCGCCGTCTCGGTATCACGAATTTCGCCCACCATGATTTTGTCCGGATCATGACGCAGAATCGATCGTAATCCGCGAGCGAAAGTCAGTCCCTTCTTTTCATTGACCGGGATTTGGGTCACTCCGCGAATCTGGTACTCAACCGGATCTTCGATGGTGATGATCTTGTCTTCGTCAGTCTTAATCTCATTGACGGCGGCGTACAGCGTCGTGGTTTTACCGCTGCCGGTCGGCCCGGTGACCAGCACCATCCCATAGGGCTCGGCAATATAGCGGCGGAATTTTCGTAAGTCTTCTTCGTCGAAGCCGACGACATCGAGAACGAGCTGGTGGAACTTCTCACTCATCGACTCCTTGTCGAGCACGCGAAGCACTGCGTCCTCGCCGTGTATCGAAGGCATGATAGAGACGCGGAAGTCGATGGGACGCTCGGGCTGTCCGTATTTCACGCGGAAACGCCCGTCTTGGGGAACCCGCCGTTCAGAAATGTCCAGCTCACTCATCACCTTGATGCGGGAGATGATGGTGGTGTGATGCTCCTTGCCAATAGGCGGCATGGCCTGCGTTAGTACTCCGTCAATGCGGAACTTAATGCACACGGAATCGTCGCGAGTCTCAATGTGGATGTCGCTGGCGCGGCGTTGCAGGGCAGTAAATATCGTGGTATCCACAAGACGAATGATGGGGCTGATGTCGCCCTGCGCGGTCAGGCGATCGATGGAAATACTTTCATCGCCGCCGGCCTCATCTTCCCGAATCACATCCAGGGTGAAACCTTCGCTGGCATCCTGCAGAACTCGTTGCGACTGCTCTGTCTTCTTTAGGATTTCCGTGATCTGCGCCAGCGTTGAAACTTTGGTGACAATGCGCTTGCCCAGCAGCAGGCTGATCTCGTCGATCATCATTAACTGGCTGGGGTCGGCGATGGCGATAGCAAGCCGTCCGTCCTGAGTTTCCTCCAGAGGGATGAAGTTGTAGCGGAACATCAGGTGAACCGGGATCTTCTTGAAAAGATCATGGTGGAGCTGGAAATTATGCAGATCGACGAACTCGCAGCGATAACGCCGCGCCACATCCTGCGCCTTGTCCAAGTCATCGGCATGAGCGGCAGGCGCGATTCGCCCACCATTCTCGCCGTTCACGAATACTGATTTTTTCTCTGCCATTCTTGCCATTTCCAAATCTACCTGCAAATGCCCAAAGCCGTTTCTTCCAAACTTAGTGAAGAGCGCCACCGGATCCGAGAGTAAAGATCGGCATATACAGCGAGATCAGTACTCCACCCACGAATACCGCCATGATGATCAGGATGGCGGGTTCGATGAGGGCCATAGCCGCACCCAGCGCAGTCTGCACATCCTCTTCATAAAATTCAGCCACTGAATTCAGCATGGCTGGCAAGGCTCCGGTGGACTCGCCCACTTCGATCATTTCAACCGACAGATCCGGGAACATCTTTTGCTCTTCCAGACTGCCTGCCAACGTTCGGCCTTCCCGGACCCGCGAGGCCGCCTCCGAAATCCCGTTCAAAATTCTTCGGCTGCTCATGGAATCTCCGGCTGTCTCCAGAGCCTGTACCAAAGGGAGACCCCCGGAAAGCAGGGTGGATAACATGCGAGCAAAATTCGCGACTTGGTACTTCAACCAAATTTGACCCAGAAGCGGAAACCGCAAAATTACGCGGTCGATGCTCTCGGATCCGCGGTCAGTGTTCTTCCAGCGCCAAAGAAAGAGCACCAGCAATACCAATGCGATCGCCAGTACCGGCCCGTATTTCTGCGCGTGAGTGCCGACCGCCAACATCAACACAGTGATGGCGGGTAGCTTGGCGTTCAAGTTTTCAAATAGCTTGGCGAATTCCGGAACCACGTAGGTGATCAGGAACACCAGCATAAAGAACACCACAGTCACCAGCAGTGCCGGATAAACCAATGACACCGCCAGCTTCTTCTTGAACGTCAGCGCCAGACGCTGAAACGAGATGTAGCGGCTCAATACTTCTTCCATGTTGCCGCTCTTTTCTCCTGCCATCAGCGTCGTGGGATAAATCTTGGGAAATGCCCCCTGCGCCGCAAACGCCGTAGAAAGCAATTCGCCGCTCTTGACCCGGTCGCGAACGTTTTCCAACAGAGATTGTAAATAGGCATCCTTTTGCCGTTTAATCAGCAACTCAAGCGAGTTCAAAATCGGCAGGCCGGCCTTGATGAGAGTCAGGAATTGCTGGTTAAAGATTACAAACTGGCTCTGCTTGACTCCTCGTCGCCGCGGCAACCGGAACTCGCCCGCCGCAAAAAGACCACGCGGCTTGACCCAATACACCAGGTAGCCCTGTTGAACGAAGCGGTCGCGCACTTCTGATTCAGAGTAGCCGGTCTCGACCTGCTGCAGCAGGTGACCGCGTTCGTCCGCAAGTTTTATCAGGAATTCGGCCATTCCCCTGGTTACTGCTTCGCCTTCTTCAAGTCTAGCATTCAAAACCAGCAATCGGCTTCATCGACCCGATCCTGCGACTATCGCAAGTAACGAACCGCCCACCAATCTTCTTTGCCAGTAAGTCCAATGGCTACAACAAGTTGAGTCGTTAAGCGCTTAGTCCTTCACGGACCACTGACAACTGGCCACCGACCACTGATGTATTTCACTGCCCAAAATTGTCCTCGATCATCTCCACCCCTGGCGGCGGGCTAAATCGAAACTGCTGATCGGAGGCTTCTACATTTTCTTGTTGCTGATCGAAACGATATTCAGTGACGGAGCCATCCACTTCTTCAATGATGATGCGAGCAATCTGACTCTCGGGAGTTATCTCCAACAGCACTGTGCTGGCGCGATCCGCCATCCCCTTGGGAATACCCCGCAGCATCACGTTTCCAGGAGTCGATGCGATGACGTCCGACGCCATGGACAAGCCTTGCAATTCCTTCTCCAGCCGCGTCTTACCGAGAAGCAGACGCAGCGGCGATCGCAGGTCATCCAGTTTACGAACCGGCGCCTTGCGCACCTGGCGATCTCCCGGCAGGTAGAACCAGGCGTTCTTGCCGTCACTCACAAACAGCTTCTCCCTGGGAGAACGATACTCCCAGCGCATCTTGCCTGGTTTTTTTAGCCACAAAGTTCCCGATTCCCTGCGTTCCATGCCCGCTCCGCGATAGAGTTCGGTGAATTCAGCCTGCAGCGTGGCTATATGGTTGTAACGATTATCGACATTTCGGGCGATGCTAGCGACGCTATGGACGTCCGGTTCCGGGCTGCCCAAGACAACTGAGCACGCAAGCAGCAGGATAGCAATGATCCGCAGAATGTAATTCATCTTTCCCGGCTGATGGATGGGACTGACCTCTACTTTGGTTAGATGCGGGAGGCACGCAGTACCTCTATTCTAACCCGCTGACGGTCCGCAAGGCTTGCTGGTTGTTAAAGGGTTGTAAAAAAAGAAGGCGGGTCCAATTCATCCTTTAAGCGCAGAGTCGTTGCCATATACACAGTACCGACTTGTGCCGCTAAGCTTTCTGAATCCACGGTTCGCCAACACGTGCTCGAGCAGTGGATTGTGATAAAGCAAGTACAAGGGACGCGGTTGGTCCCGCAAAGAGCGCTCGAGATTGACGATCACCTGAGACAGTCCCTCTTCCGTCAAAGGATTGAACAGATAAAGCACGGTTGGCTCGCAGGAAAAGTAAACGTCCGCGCGTCACCGCAAATCGTCTCCACGTCAAAACACTTTTGCGAATTACTTTTGTATTGACGCAGGTTCTCCAGCGCCACGCCATGCAATTCGGTCAACAATTCAACTCCCACGATCCGACGAAAGGGATAATCCGCTGCTATCAACAACACTCGACCTTTTCCTGAACCGAGATCGATGAAAGTGAATCCACGGAAATCGATCTTGAGCGCGCCCAGCATTTCATGAAAGAGCGAGGGATCGGTAGGCTGATAAGGAGAATGGAACACACCCAGCAGCCGATTCCGCCAGTCCACGGTGGCGCTCGTCGTGTTGACCCTGTTATCCCAATCGTATTGCACGTCGCCGTAACGTCGACGACGACGCTCAGGCGTTGAATCCCGCACAAATTCCCAAAGAAAGCCAGTCAGTCCGCACAGAGTGGTAAAGGATCCCTCCCGCTTGCGATGATCTTTCCACCACTGGAGAACGGTTTCGATCAATTTCGGTTCGCGAGCAGAAGACATTTTTAGGAGTGGTCGGTGGCCAGTGGTCAGTACTCTTGCTTGGTAAAGTTCGAACCGGCGTTGACGTTAAGACAGTGGCCACTGACCACTGGCCACTTTGTTAATCGGTCGGCAACAGCTTCGGCGTTTGCGGCGGAACGTATCCCGGTGGGGTGCCTTTCTTCAGAAATGGCAGATCATCGGGAACACGAACTACGACATGGCCATCTTGCATCAGCCTATAGGGATGGCCCAGCGGATCTACTGGCGTGCCCCGTAAAGAGCCTGCTGCCTCCAAATCTGAAAAGCTGCCCGGAAGGCGGCCTGTCCTGTCACGATATCGAGCGACCAGAGCTTCCAAAATAGAAACGTCTTCATCCACCTGCAGCGCGCGCAGATGGGCGGCTGCATTGGCCTTGATCGACTGATCGTGCGTGCTCTGGTACATCGTGGTCCACATCATGCGAGCGGTCTGGAGATCGCCGGCATGCTCCGACATTTGGGCGGCCATCAGTTTCAGCCAGGGATGCGCGTTAGGCACGCGCGAGCCGCGAGCAAATGCGTCGGCCGCCGCAGCGTAATCCTGTAATTCCATGTAGTGAATGAACCCAAGCTGATAATAGAGCTTCCACTCATTTGGGTTGTTGCGGATACCATACTCCGCCAGCTCGATTGCTCGTCGGGGCATGCCTGCGCCATCCGGTGGCTTGGGCGCAAGAAAATTCGCTCCGTACTCGTAGGCGACCAACAGTTGCGGATCAAGCCTGGTAGTAATTTCTAGCAGAGGAGCGAGCAAGGCGTAATGCTGAGCGCCGTCGTGATGCTTGCCGCCAAAATACTGAACCGCGCGCGTCCAATAGACGTCGGCGAGCAATCCCCCATATCCCAGGCTGATACGTTTCAGTACGCTGGGTGAGGAAATGTAGAGGACCTCTTCCACCGCACTGCCAGTACGCAGCTGATCCAATTTACGCAGCAGAAGCACGGTACTCATCATGCAGATGACAAGGACGATGCTGGCAATCGCTGTAATTCGCGCCGAAGATTTCATTTCAGGTTTCTATGTTCGAATACCAGCACTGCTCCGCACAGCGCCATGGCGGCGTATATCAGAGCATAGGCCGTGTTGTAGAAAATGAGCTGGCCAGAGACCGGCTGCTCGTGCGCCACCGAACTGATCACATTCAGCGCCGAAAAGTTCGGTACCAGGTACGCTGCGCCAGTCGCAACCCAGCGTGTAACTCCTTGCGTCATGCTGGCGAAGCCGCGTAGGTCTTCGGCAAAGCATCCGATTACGAATAGTGCAAAAGCAAATACCGCCGAGAGTAATGGCGAAGAGAACGAGGAAAACAAGAGAGCCAGCGCCGTAATAATCAAAAATTGCAGAATGATGAAGTACAAGGCAACCAGCAGCCAACCGTCCGCTTTTTGGAAGTGATGAGAAACGTACAACAAAGCAGCGAAAACTCCGATGGCCATAAAAACCGTATTCACCACTAGCGTACCGGCGAGCCCGAGAAATTTGCCCACGATGAACTCCCACCGGCGTGCTGGCCGTGAGAGCACGGTGTAGAGAGTGCGTCTATCGATCTCTTTCGAGACCAAGCCAATCCCGATAAATATCGCGATCACCAGCCCGAACAGTGACACCGCAGTGAGCCCCAAATTGATCACCACCAGGCGCTCGATGTCGATGGAAATCTGCCCCACCAGGATGGCTGCTCCAGACATTAGCAAAGCAAAAGCGATTAAGTTGTATAGTACCCGGTCGCGAACTGCTTCGCGAAAAGTGTTGGAAGCAATGTGCACCAGGCGCATGCTCATGAGGTCACCTCCACGGCCGCCTTAGACGGTTTGAGCTGCTGCACAAAATAATCCTCCAGCGACATGCGAACGGGAGTGAGAGATATCAACCGCAAGCCTTCCCGCCTCAGAGCTTCCAGCGCAGCATTCTGGCGGGCTTCCGAAATTACGGCGCGCACCGTATCACCGGTCACATGACATTCCGCGCCCAAGGCTTTTAAGGATCCAGGCACTGAGCTGCCCTGCCAGACCAGTTCGACTTTGCCATGCACACTCGACGTCAGATCGGCAACAGCGCCAATACCCCGCAACTCGCCCTGATGGATAATCGCCACGCGGTCGCATAACGCCTCCGCATCCGAAAGGATGTGAGTAGAAAAGAAAACCGTCTTACCTTCGTGCTTCAACTGCTCCATCAGATCCCGTACTTCACGCCGTCCCATAGGATCGAGCCCGGACATCGGCTCGTCGAAAAATACAACCTTGGGATCATGCAATATCGCTTGCGCAATACCGACCCGCTGCAGCATGCCTTTGGAAAATTTTCGTAACTGCGTCCCCGCGGCGTCTGGCAGTCCCACCCGTTGAAGAACTTCGTTGACCTTGCGCGAGCGGTCTTTCGACGCGACTCCTGAAAGCTGGCCGTAATACTCCAACAGTTCGCGGGCAGTCAGATAGTCGTAGAAATACGGTTGCTCAGGCAGAAAGCCAATCTGCGCCTTCATTCGCGGATCGTTGACCTCCATGCCCAGGATGCGTGCGGAACCTGCGGTGGGAAATACCAGGCCCATCAGCAATTTCAGTGTGGTGGTTTTGCCCGCTCCATTGGGTCCGAGAAAGCCGAAAATCTCGCCTTCCTCCACCTTCAAGTGAAGTGGACGCAAGGCGTGCGTAGGCTTCTTTCTCCAAAAGCCCACGGTATAAGTTTTTTCCAAGCCTAGGATCTCTATCGCAGCCATGCGGGTAACTGAAAATGATTTTGTTTGTGTTCTGGTTGAATTATATGCAAAACACGGCAGAGTCTCAGTGACGCACTGATTACCAAAGTAAAACATACGGGAAATGTGACGAAGATTTCTATTCCTATTGCCGGTCGGGGTATATCGAACACGTAGCCACATCTGGAGCTGGGGGTGTGCCCGCCGCGCCGGGGTCGATGCGCAACACTCCGTCGGTCACTATGCAGAAGTAGCGAATGCCTGTGACGTTGAAATTTTGCGGCGCCGACGAGGCTACGAACGAGCTATTGATACCCCCACCTATGGCGAAGCCGATCGCAAGAAATTGATATCCACTCTTCACCCCCGTAGTGAGGACATTATCCAGAATGCAGGCAGACGCCGGGCTAGGTGCACAGATGCCCAGTGGAGTACCTAGACTACCCAAGTTCGGCGCGTACCCTTGGTTGGGATAGGTCGAGTTGTAAGAGTACTCTGCGGTGGCGATCTTGCGCACCGAGCTAGCTGCGGATGCTTCGTTGGCAGCAATACGTGCCCGCAGAAGATTGGGAATGGCAATCGCCGCAAGAATCAGGATTATCGCCACTACAATCAGCAGCTCGATGAGCGAAAACCCTCTATCTCGCTTCATTTTGGTTGCTCTTCTCAATTCGGAACCTTCTGCTCTGTTACTTATAACTTGCACGTTTGTAGCCTCTCTGGAAAGGCCCGTGTTACTCTGGTATCTATCAACATCTTGTGAAATCAGGGGCTTAGGCAGTGCCTCGGCAGCACACAGCTATCTGAAAGACACGGTTTGTCAAGACACGGTTTGTCGTTTATGCGACAAATCATGCCACCCCAATAACTTAGATGAAAACCCGAACCAACTTTTTAGATGGGTCATCCAGCGGCACAATGACGGGTATCAGTTCGGCTAAAATGAAAGGAGCATCGGATCTTGCGATCCGATGCTCCTGGCTCTGTACCCTCCCCCAGGTACTTCGCCCTACTCTAGGTGACTTCGCTTACAGAACCGGCCAAGGAGCACCGGTGCAGCCAGCGGTAATTGGAACGCTGCCCGAGGCGCCAACATTCTGGTGGAGCACGGCGTCTTCGTTCGAGCAGAAGTTACGTATTCCGGTAACATTGTAAGCCGCAGGTGAGGTGCCCACTACGTACTGCACGTTGACACCGGCATTGGCGACAGCCGCCATTGCGTAGAAGTAGCCGCTCTTGGCGGTACCAGCACCTGTCGCGTTGGACAAAGCGCTGTCAATCAAGCAGGCATTGGCCTGAACCGGGCCGCCAGCAGGGCAAACGCTTCCAACTCCGCCTGGTCCGAGGGTCGGCAGGTCTGGAGAAAAGCCCACGAGCGGATAGCCGGTCGAATAGGTGCAGGTTCGGAATGGCGATCGCAGCGATGATTAAAATGATCGCCACGACGATCAGCAACTCGATTAGTGAGAAACCCTTTTGTTTCCGCATTTCGTTGTCCCCTCTTCTCCCGTTAGCAAGTGTGGTCTCAATAGACCCGATTAGGGAATAGCTTCGCAATTTGCAGACCAAGGAGGAAGATTACCAAAGGCAGAGTAGATGGCTGCTAGAGAGCTTTGTTTTCAACATCTCGGAGTATTTTCGCCATCCCAAGTCCGGGATCTGGGTATCAAAATCTGTCAGATTTTGTCTTAGTCCTGACAAGTTGTGTCATTTTGGGAATCGCTTTGCCGCGAGGCCATTTCGACAGATCATGCGCGGGGTCCACTATGCTGGGAGAAAAAACTAAAGAGCATCGGATGTTGGCATCCGATGCTCCTGGCTCAGTACCCTCCCCCAGGTACTTCGCCCTAACTCTAGCTGACTTCGCTTACAGAACCGGCCAAGGAGCACCGGTGCAGCCGGCGGTGATTGGAACGCTACCGGAGGCGCCCACGTTCTGGTGAAGCACGGCATCTTCGTTGGAGCAGAAGTTGCGTATACCAGTGACGTTGTAGGCCGCAGGTGAGGTGCCGATCACGTACTGGATGTTGATACCGGCATTAGCTGTGACGCCCATGTTGAAAAAGTAGCCGCTCTTGGCAGTACCAGCACCTGTCGCATTGGATAGAGCACTGTCAATCAAGCAGGCATTGGCCTGAACAGGGCCGCCAGCGGGACAAACGCTTCCAACTCCGCCCGGTCCCAAGGCTGCGATGGTTGGGGCGTAGCCCACGATCGGATAGCCTGTCTGATAGGTAACTTGGGCAGTGTTGATGGTACGCAGCGAGCTCACTGCGGACGACTCATTGGCCGCAATGCGTGCACGCAGCAGGTTCGGAATGGCGATCGCAGCGATGATTAAAATGATCGCCACGACGATCAGCAACTCGATTAGTGAGAAACCCTTTTGTT
>WNGK01000713.1_pt1 | contig 95698 bp, 75 predicted proteins | sample 5400601 | NCBI WGS metagenome assembly WNGK01 (sample SAMN13153376, study PRJNA577476) | soil metagenome | isolation source: 60 cm soil or saprolite under Garry oak tree replicate 1 | place: USA:California | collected 2016-06-15 | reverse complement strand
GTGACCGTGGCTGAGGTCATGCATCCCAAACCGACGACCGTCCCTGCCGACATCTCGCTGCAACAACTGGTCGATGCCTACTTTCTGCCCGGTGGTCTGCGCTACGCCCTGGTGATGCAAGCCGATCACCTGGTGGGTCCGATGACGCTCAGTGATATCCGCCATATTCCACGTGAACAGTGGGGACAGGTTCCCGTCAGCACTGCTATGATCCCGCTTTCGCGCTTGCACGTCATGACCCCGCAGCAGAGCTTGACCCTTTAATGGCAGGTCGCGACGTGAATCAGTTGCCCGTGGTAGAAAATGGCGCCCTGGTTGGCATACTGAGCCGCGATGCCATCGTCGAGTATCTGGAAGTGCGACGGGGTCTCGGTGTAGATACCTCGAAAAGCGATGCTCAAAACCAGTTGCATAACGCTGCCTAAAGAACACGAGTTGAAAAGGAAAGTAGACGATGCTACTGGCCCACGCCGTTTCGCAAGCCGGAGGGTTGGGCATGCTCGGCATTGGCAGCACGGAGTCGGTCGACTTCCTGGTGCAAGAATCGGCCATTGCCCGCGGCACCGATCAGATGCGCTTTGGCATCGGCCTACATGCCTGGGCCATCGAAAAGCGCCCTGACCTGCTGGACGCGGCGATAGAGGCCGCCCCGTTTCTCATCTCCATTTCGTTTGGCTCCGCTGCTCCCTACGCGGAGCGGCTGCACCTGCGCGGCATTGTGCTAGCCACGCAGGTCAATACGCGAGCTGAAGCCGTGCGGGCTGAGCGAAGTGGCGTCGATCTCATTCGGGCGCAGGGGACGGAAGCCGGGGACACGTCAGCGGCCAGGTGAGCACGCTTCCCCTGCTGCAAGCTGTGCTGGAGGCCGTGTGGGTGCCGGTGCTGGCTGCGGGCGGCATCGCCTCTGCACACGGGGTGGCCGCGGCTCTGGCTGCGGGCGCCGACGGAGTGTGGGTCTGCACGACCCTGCTAGCTTCCCCTGAGTGCGAGAACACGGAAGCCGCCCGGGCACGCATCGTGCAGGCTCAGGAAACTGATACCGTGCTCACCCGCGGGTTCGATGTGGCGCAGGGGCTGGCCTGGCCTCCCCAGTTTCCCGGTCGCGCCCTGCGCAACCGTTTTACCGATGAGTGGCAGGCCCGCGTCGATGCGCTCCCCCAGGCCAAGGCCAGCAAGAGAGAGCAGCCCAGGCGAGCAGCAGCTCCTGGGCTGCTTTCTCTTGCAAAAACTGCTTCCCAACGGCTCCTTCTCGCCGGTTGAGTCCCATCCGTTGCACATGTCAGGGAGACTCGCCTGGCCTGTGAGGAGGTCCGCGCAATTGGCGACGAGTTGGACCAGGGGCTGCAGGGCCAGTGGGGTGTAGCAGCGGAGATAGCAGGAAGCCTCAGACCAAAAAGGTCGGCTAGCGCCTGGGTCATCTCTTTTAATACTGTGAGTTCAACCGTGAAGTAGTTAGCTACGGTTGGATGGCGGGATTCGCATGCAGGCGCGCTAATCAGATGTGTCTCAGGCTGCACTCAGTAGCTATGCAGCTACCTGCCGCACTTCCTGGCTGTAAGGATGCTCGGGGTACTCCAGGCTGACGAGGCCAGCGCTACCCAATTCAATCATTTCTTCCGAGACCGGCAATATTCCAGCGTCGGGTGCATTGTAGGTTTCTTGCACTCGTTGCCTCAAACTCTCAAAATCCAGCCTGGGCAGGACCTTGTTTGCCACTAGCAGCAACTTCTTCAGCAGGAAAACCTCTTGTATTATTACTGTTGTCTTGATATACTTCAATATATGCAATAAGGATGAGCGTTTTTGTTCACAATTTGCTTATATCGGGTCTTATTTCGTGAGACGCTCTCAACTTTATGGTGTGACAGTATTCCCATTAGTATTGACCCACCATACACTGACTGCCCTCATATCTCATCGTTCTCGGAGAACAGTTACCTGTACTCGTTTTCCCATTGTGCCCTTTTCTCTGTCAAGGTCACATTGATGTTTACATCGATAGAGATGAAGTAGCAGGTATGAAATGACCCAGATCCAAGGGGAAGCAACCACAACCAATCAATCTTCATCCACCCCCGCTAGCTCGCTCCTGGTTGTGGATGACAACAGTATGAACCGCATCATGCTCTCGCGTTACATTACCAAACTCGGCTATCGGGCCGCTCTGACCGAGAACGGGAGACAGGCGTTGGAAAAACTCCAGGGCGAACCCTTTGACCTGGTGTTGCTGGACGTAGTGATGCCCGAAATGGACGGCTATCAGGTGCTGGAATATATCAAGGCCGATACCCGCCTGCGCGATATCCCGGTGATTATGATCTCCGCCGTGGAAGAGCTAGAGAGCGTCGTCAAATGTATTGAGTTGGGAGCGCAGGATTACCTGCCCAAGCCCTTCAACCCTGTGCTGCTGCGTGCTAGGCTCACCGCTTGCCTGGAAAGAAAACGACTGCGCGATCAGGAAATCGACTATTTGCAGCAGGTGGAGCGAGTTACAGATGCAGCGGCTGCTATCAAGGCCAATACCTTTCAACCGGAAAGTCTGGATGAAGTAGCCCGGCGCAGTGATGAACTGGGGCAATTGGCGCTGGTCTTTCAAGAGATGGCGTGCCAGGTCTATGCCCGTGAGCAGCAACTGCAACAACAGGTGCACCAATTACGCATCGAAATTGATCAGGAGAGGAGCGCCCGCGAGGTAGCCGAAATCACCGAAAGCGATTACTTCCAGCAGTTACTCGGCAAAGCGCAAGAGCTGCGCAACAGGGCCAGGGGTGACCAGGACGACGGCATGCAAGAGCAGACGGCTCGAGAGCCTGATGGTTCAGTGTGAAAGGAAGAGCCTGATGCACTTGCGGTTTACCGCGTATGCTATTCCCGAAGCCATCTCCGGGGCGATATTGATCTGGCTCATGGTCGTTACCTGGCGACGCCGTTCTGCACCTGCTGCATCATCTTTTCTTGTCATCTTGCTGGCAGCGGCTATCTATGCACTGGGTTATATGGTGGAACTGGTCAGTACTGACCTATCCACTGCAATCTTTTGGAACAACGTTTCGTGGGTGGGATCAGTCCTTTTGCCGCCAGCTTGGTTCATCTTTGCACTTCAATACACGGGCCGCTCGCGATGGCTGACACGTCGTTTGATAGTTCTGCTGGCAATCGTTCCTCTCGTCACCCTCCTGCTAGTCTGGACCAATACCTCGTCTGCTTTGATAAGCAGCAACAATCGCCTGGATAGCACTGCTCCGTTTGCGGCAATTGTTTCCACGCCCGGTGCCTGGTTCTGGGTCTTTCTTGTATATGCCTATACATTATTTTTGCTCGGTGCACTGGTGATCGGTTCGTTCATCCGGACAATGATACGTTCAGCATCCCTCTATCATGGACAAGTCATCGCTTTGCTGATTGCCGTGATAGCCCCGTGGGTGGGAAATGCTATCTATCTCTTTGGCCCTGACCCGCTCTCCCTATTTGATCCCACCCCTCTGGCGTTTACAGTGAGTGGTATGGCGGTAGCCTGGAGCCTCTTCCGCTACCAAATGTTGGATCTCACGCCGGTAGCACGCGATGTTGTGATCGAAAGTATGAGTGATGCCGTAATTGTGATGGACCTGCGCCACCGCATTACCGACCTCAACCCGGCAGCCGAGCGCCTCCTTGGTCGCCCACGTTCAGAAGTGGTGGGGCGCCCGAGCCTGCAGGCTGCCTCCGCCTGGTTTGAGCAGATCCAACGCTTTTACCATGTCCCCACCGCACATGAAGAACTCGTGCTGACACTCGACGGGGCACCCCACTTCTTTGATCTACGCATCTCACCTCTCGCTGACCGGCACGGTTCTACCAGTGGTCGTCTAGTTGTCCTGCGGGATATTACCGAGCGCAAGCAAGCGATGGAAGCCTTAGAGCGAGCCAGGGAGGAACAGGCGGCCAGTGCCCATGAAAATGCCAGGTTGTACCAGGAGGCGAATGAGCAGAGGCAGTATTTTGAGGCCCTGATGAACAATAGCCCCATCGCTGTGGCCAGTACTGATCTTGATGACAGGATTGTGACCTGCAATCAGGCTTTTGAGCAGCTCTTCGGCTCCTCGCAAGTCCAGGTCGTCGGGCGCAGCTTAGTTGAGGTGATTAGCAGTCCAAAGTATTATGCCGAAGTCGAACGTAACCTTTCACGCATCAAGCAGGGAGAGGTCATTCATGTGATGACGCGGTGGCTGGGCAGGCATCTGGAGGCCCAGGGTGTTCCAGTGCTCGTAGACGGTCGGATTGTTGGAGTGCTTGGACTCTATCTTGATATCACCGAGCGCAAGCAGGCCATGGAAGCCCTGGAGCAAGCGCGAGCAGAGGCCGAAGCAGCCAATGAGGCTAAGAGTGCCTTCCTGGCCATGATGAGCCATGAAATCCGCACGCCCATGAACGCCATCATTGGCATGACCAGCTTGCTGCTCGACACCGACCTCACCTTCGAGCAGCGCGATTACGCCGAAACGGTCCGCTTCAGCAGCGACGCATTGCTGACCATCATCAACGACATTCTGGACTTCTCCAAAATTGAGGCTGGGAAACTAGAACTGGAACAGCAGCCCTTTGACCTGCGTGAGTGCCTGGAGTCGGCCCTTGATCTACTCGCAGCCCGAGCCACCGAGAAGGGCTTAGACCTGGCCTACCTACTAGATGAGCAGGTGCCAGCCGCGGTGTACGGCGATCTCACCCGTCTGCGCCAGATTGTGGTCAACCTGCTCTCTAATGCCGTCAAGTTCACCGAAAAGGGCGAAGTCGTGCTATCAGTTGAAGCAAAAGAGAAGAATGATGACGGAAGAGCGCATATGGAGGAGCATGAAGGAGGAAGGTTCTACGAGCTACATTTTGCCGTCACAGACACGGGCATTGGGATTTCAGAGGAGGGGATGGCTCGCCTATTCCGCTCCTTCAGCCAGGTCGATGCTTCTACGACCAGGCGCTACGGCGGCACCGGGCTGGGTCTGGCCATCAGCAAACGCCTGGCCGAACAGATGGGCGGCAGCATGTGGGTCGAAAGCCAGCCAGGTGTGGGCACGACCTTTCATTTCACCATCCGGACGCAGGCTGCTCCTGCTCAATGGCGCCCGTATCTGGATACGAGCCAACCCCAGCTTGCTGGGAAGCGTATTCTGATCGTGGACGATAACGCGACAAACCGTTCCATCCTCACCTTGCAGACGCAGTCCTGGGGCATGCTTCCTTACGCGTATGCTTCCGGCCAGGAGGCGCTTGCCCAGGTGCAGGCTGGTATCCCTTTGGACGTGGCTATTCTGGACATGCAGATGCCAGACATGGACGGTCTCATGCTCGCCGAGCAGATTCACCGCTCGCGGAAGGCTCAAACATTCCCCCTGATTATGTTGACCTCTTTAGGGCGGCGCGACATCGATACGCATGGTGTGCCGTTTGCCGCCTTCTTGCATAAGCCGATCAAGCCTTCGCAATTGTACAATACGCTGGTTGCTCTCTTTGCCGGGCAAGAGCAAGTGCAGCCCATAGCTCTCTCAATAGAGGCGACCGGTGGACGGTTTGATGCTGCGTTGGCTCAGCGACTCCCGTTGCATATCCTGCTGGCTGAAGATAACACTGTCAACCAGAAACTGGCTGTGCGCCTCTTAGAGCGCATGGGGTACCGGGCTGATGTTGTTGCAAACGGCCTGGAAGTGCTAGAGGCATTGCAGAGGCAGAGGTATGATGTGATTTTGATGGATGTTCAGATGCCTGAAATGGACGGTCTGGAAGCCTCCCGCATCATCCACAAGGACTGGCCGATCGAAGAGTGCCCACACATCGTAGCCCTGACGGCCAACGCCATGCAGGGCGACCGGGAGGAGTGTCTGGCCGCCGGCATGGATGACTACCTTACCAAGCCCATCCAGATTCAAGCATTACAGGAGGCTCTGGAGCGGGTTGGACTATGGGCACGGGTACACCGTCGTCCAACGAGACGGCTTTCGCCAGTTCAGACTGCTCCCCTCACCCTGGAAGCTGAAAAGCAAGCCGAGTTTGGTCCGCCCCTCGACGCGACAGTGCTAGCGGAACTCCGTCAGTTCCAGGGAGAAGGGGAGCCGGATATCGTGCAGGAACTGGCCGAAGCCTTCGCTTTCGAAACGCCGCCACTATTGGAGACCTTGCACCAGGCTGTGGACGAAGGGCAGCCCGAGCAGCTCAAACGTGCAGCTCACAACCTCAAGGGCAGCAGTAACAACTTGGGAGCCCGTACGATGGCGGCTCTCAGTGCCGAATTGGAGACCATCGGCAAGAACGGAACAGTTGAACGGGCGGAGGAGTTGGTCACCCGCCTGGAGCAGGAGTACCAGCGCGTCTGCCAGGCCCTGGCTAGCGAAGGAGCAGAGATAAATGTCAACCGGCGATGAATTGTTCACCTCTGCCGAGATTCTTGGAGGATTTTCAGCGAAACGTGCTCGTCTCCTGTTGTTTCAAATAGAGAGCCGCACGGCCTATCTCATGCTGCAATCACAACGAGCAGTTGAGCGCTACCTGACCGAAGAGGCTGCCGAGCAACGGGACCTCGCGTTCTATGAAGCGCTGGTAGAAGGGCGCGAGCCGTCTGTTCAGCCCACGATTCGGGACCTGGAACGCTATGCCCCTCACTGGCAAGCTCTTGTACCGTCCAACTCGACCCTCCAGGCAGCCCTCGCTCACCTGTTGGCACAGAAGTATCGCTTTGCACAGCGGGACATTCCCCACATCAAGGAGGTGTTAGGACTGGACACCGAGGAAGTCCAACGGGCCTTCTCACGCCAGTACCGGCAGGCGCTTGACACGATCTATACCGAACAGGTGAGCTTGCTCGAGAGGACACGTTGGCAGCGGAACAAGCTGAGCGAGTGGCTGGAGAACTTACCGCCGTTTTGGACCGCCTATGCCCTGACCTTTACCGAGACGGTTGGTGCATCCATCCTCGCTTTGCCAATTGCACTCGCTGGTGTGGGTCCAATCGCCGGGGTGATCATCCTGTTGGTTATGGGGGTGATCAATGTACTCACGATCGCGTCCATGGCAGAAGCCGTAACCCGCAATGGTTCGATCCGCTATCAGGGAAGCTACCTCGGAAAGCTCGTTCAGGACTACCTGGGAAGAGTCGGATCGCTCGTCCTGACTGCGATGGTGGTGATCGTTTGCTTTCTAGTGCTTTTCGCCTACTATCTCGGGTTCTCGCTCACGCTGGCTGGTGCCACGCCGATCCCCCCCGAGGTCTGGGTAGGTATCCTGTTTCTGCTTGGCTTCTATTTTGTACGTCGGAAAAACTTGCATGCCACTGTCACGAGTGCCCTGGTGATAGGTGCGATCAACCTGGGTTTGATTCTCCTGCTTTCTGGACTTGCTCTAGCACACCTGCGGCTGGACCGCCTGCTTTACGTGCATGTCCCCTTCCTCAATGGTCAACCTTTTGAACCAGCCTTGCTGGGTTTGATCTTCGGCGTGATTTTTGCTGCCTACTTCGGTCACTTCTCCGTCAACAGTTGTGCCAGGACTGTCCTCCAGCGCGATCCAGGTGGAGGATCCCTGGCCCTGGGATGTATGGCAGCGCAGGCAAGTGCTATGATCTTGTATATCCTGTGGATAGTGGCGGTAAATGGGTCTATTGCCCCACAGGTCCTGACGGGTTTCTCAGGCACGGCTCTGACTCCGCTCGCTCAAGTGGCGGGGCCTGCAGTGAATGTCTTCGGGGTACTCCTCACCATACTCGCGATGGGGATGGCTTCCATCCACTTTAGCCTGGCGCTCTTCTTCACGGTACGGGAATGGATCCCGGGCCAGTCCCGGCATACCCTGGTGCTCGAGCGACGACAAGGGAAGCTCATATTTACCCCGCGTGGCAAAGCAAATGTTAGCCTGGCCCTCACCTATCTCGGCCTGCAAGGGACCCAATCGCAATTTCGCCTGGATCTCCAGCTGGATGGGCACACGCGCCGCGTTGAAGTGGAGGTGCAGACAACCTGGGAGGCAGGAAAAGCGCTCGCTGAGTTCGTTCCACATCTTTCCCCCCAAACCTTTCAACTAACGTTACAGATCGTGAGCGCCACCGCTGAAAGGGTCCGTGTCCAACTCATCACCCCCATGCGGATCGTGTATGAGGGAATTTGGGATACGCTCGGGTTCAACTTCCTGGACATGGCTGAGGCGGAGGATACGCCTGACATGGTTTTCGTACGCTGGCTGGTAGGTCGAGCGCAGGCAAGTGTGGAGGAAGTGGCTGACTTCCTGGGACAATCGGTGCAGGCATCCCAGACCCTGTTGAACACATTGGTGGAGCAAGGGAACGTGTTAGAGGCCAGGGAGCAAGGTCAGACCTTGTATATGGTGCGTTTTGCTCCTCGGCGCAGGCGACAGGCTACTCGCGATATCTGGCAGGCATTGGATGAGCCTGGAGAGGTGGCCGCGAGCAGACGCGACACAGCTCAAAGGATCAAGAACAGTATGTGGCTGGGGCGCATGAAAGCACTGGTGCAAGGAGAATCCGCCCGCTCCTGGCTAGGGCTCAGTCCCCTGCTTCTGATTTTTCTGCTAGTCGAGTGGCTTTTAGTAAACAAGCTGGAGTCATTTTCCCAGGTGGTGGGTTTTGTAGGGGTCATCGCCGTATCTGTGATGGCAGGGGTATTTCCGGTGTTACTGCTGTTGGCCAGCCGCAGGAAGGGCGAAAACGTGCCAGGATTTGTTTTGCCGTTTTTGGCTCATCCGTTAGTAGTGGGGAGTATCTACCTGATAGCGGTGAGTATCCTGTTCCTGCATGGGCTCTTTATTTGGCAGAATGCTTTCCAACGTGTGGTCGCAATACTCGTAGGGGTAGTCATACTGGCAATGACCTACAGGATGGTGCGAAAGGGGACTTTTACTCGCCGCCTGGTGATCGAGGTCCGACAGGATGTGGTGCCGTCAGGGCAGGAGGCTGACGGCATGTTTAGCGTGACGGACAGTGGACGAGCCGCAACCCGGGCTCAAGTCTGGTTGAGCTATCCTGACGGGGAGCGTTTTTACCAGACTGCCAACGAGACCATTCCACACTTCAGCAATCTCTGCTCGTTGAAATTCCAGGTGTCGATGGTGCAGGCGCAGGAACTACTGATCTGGGTGCATCGAGTGACACCTGAAGGCCAATCGGAATCCTTGCCTGCACGCCTAAAAGTGACTTCAGGGAAGGTGATCCGAGATGTTCAGGTGGATGGAGCCAGGCAGCAACTGGTGTTACCTCTGCTCGCAGAGGAAAAGAAAGAGAGTAAAGGACGGTTTGACAAAATCGGTCAGATCGACGTCGAAGTACAGCTAGCAACTGCTGCAGCCCAGGAAAAATAAGCTACGGTAGCAGCACTTACATTACGACGAAAGCTAACACGAGCTGAGACAATTATTAGGAAGGTGTAGACGCTCATGCCCACAATCGTTTCCGTCCACTCGTATCGGGGTGGAACAGGCAAATCCAACCTGGTCGCCAATCTAGCTGGCAGTGTCGCCCAAATGGGGAAGCGGGCAGCTGTGATCGATACCGATGTCCAATCCCCCGGACTGCATGTCCTCTTTGGGATGGACGTGCAGACCATTGGCAAGACCCTCAATGACTACCTCTACGGGCGGTGTGGTATCGAACAGGCAGCACACGATGTCACAGCAAAGCTTGGCCCAGGGGTGGCACCAGGAGGCATACTCTACCTCGTCCCGTCCAGTATCAAGGCGGGAGAGATCACGCGCGTACTGCGTGAGGGCTACGAGGTTAACCTGCTTACCGATGGCCTTCGAACGCTGATGAAGACGCTGCGCCTCGATTATCTCTTCATCGACACGCATCCAGGCCTCAATGAGGAGACGCTCCTCTCCATTATCCTCTCCGACATCCTGATCCTCCTCTTGCGACCCGACCAGCAAGACTTCCAGGGGACGGCGGTGACGGTCGACGTTACCCGCAAGCTCAAATTGAAGCGGCTGGTACTGGTGGTCAACAACGTGCTGCCCAAACTGGACTTCATAGGTCTCCGGCAACAGGTCGAGGCCACCTATGCTGCTCCCGTGGCTGCCATCTTACCCGTCTCGGAAGAAATGATGGAACTGGGCAGTGCGAGCCTTTTTAGCGTTGCCTTTCCATCTCATCTCTACAGCAAGGGGGTGCGCGAGATCGTGGCCCAGATCGTGAAGGCTGCTGAGGTGGGGTGAGCATCCAGGAGAAAAACCATGAGAGAGGAGCAGTCAGAGTCTCCTTCAGGAGAGCCGGTTGGAGTTTCGATGGCCGATATCCTTGAACTACCTGACGAGTTACAAACGATTGTTACCTGGTTAATGCGCCAGGGAGAAGCTGGACTGTCGGAGGTAGCGGTCCTCATCCAGCGAGATGAAGCCATCACAAACACCCTGTTAGCCGATCTGGCCGTGCGAGGCTTCGTGCAGGAGGTATCCAGTGAAGGCGAAGGGCAGCCGCGCTACAGGGTACGGCTGGCAACCAAACGAACCCGGAAATTGTCGCTCGACTTATGACTGAAAAGGCACAGGAAGCGTCAGACCAAAAAGCTCAGCTAGTTCCTGGGACAACTCTTTTAACACCGCCAGGTCAACCGTGAAGTAGTTAGAAACGGTTGGATGGGGGGATTAGAATGCAGCCGCGCTGATCAGATGTATCTCAAGCTGCACTTAGTATCTGTGCTGCTATATCGCGCACTCCTCGAGTGTAAGGATGCTCAGGGTATACCAGAGTGAAGATATTTGCACTTCCCAGTTCAATCATTTCCTCCGATACCGGCAGTATTCCAGCGACTGGTGCATCATAGGCCTGCTCAACCTGCTGCTTCAAACTCACAAAATCCAACTTGGGGAGGGCCTTGTTGATCACGAGCAGTATTTTTTTCATTTGAAGCTTGCGTGCCACCTCCACTGTGACGGAGGTTCCCTGAAAATCTTGCTGGTCGGGGCGCAGGATCAGCACCAGGATATCGGAAATGAGGAGAGAGAGCAGGGTTTCTTCATTCAAGCCGGGATGGGTATCAATGAAAAGGTAATCGAGGCGTAGCGTCTTCATTAGCGTGCGAAAGCCATCGGTAAGCAAGTTTACCTCGTAGCCCTCGCGTAGCATGCGTGTAATCTCTCCAGCCTTGATGCTGGCAGGAAGCAGGAAGAGTACTCCCTGCGTCGTCTCGTCGGAACCTGACTTACTGGTGACATCACGGACTGCCTGCTCAATACTACAACGTCCATATAGGTAGTCGTTGAGCGTCAGACCCTCCTGCTGCTGGCTCATCCCGAAGAGGACATGAAGGCCGGGAGATTGAAGATCGGTATCGACAACAGCGACCCGTTTACCCTGTTGGACGATACTACTTGCCAGATTGGCCGTCAAATTGGATTTGCCGGTGCCACCCCGGTAGGAGTGAATTGAAACGATGGTAGACATAGTTAAAATTTTCCTTCTTTATATGACCTCGGCCTCTGCTCCTTCGGATGCAAGGGCCTGGCAAACGCGCTGATATTCTTGCTCCAGTTGTGTCACCAATTCAGCTGCTCCTTCAACCGTTCCTTGCTTGCCCAGCGACTCCAGTTCGGAACTGAGGGTAGCCATGGTACGGGCTCCTAAATTGTAACTGCTGCCTTTGAGATTGTGAGCCGCTCGTCTGAGCGCCTCGGCTTGTTGCTCGCGCGCGGCTACGTGCAGGGCTTCTAACAAGGGAGGGGTCTCGAATTGGAACGCCTCTGCTAGCTCCTGAACGATATCCAGTTCGCCTTCTGCCTGGAACTGGCGCAATTCGGCCAGTACTGCTGGATCAAGGGCTGGTGAAGCTTCTGCCTGTCGCTTTCCATCGTGAGGAACTGGCATCGCTTCCCTGGATGGTTTTTCAAGCAGCGGTTGAGAAGCAGTGCGCCGTTTGGCTTCGAGCCCGGCCCGCTCCAAGGCCTCATGTAATGCTTTAACCTGGATAGGCTTGGTAAGGTAATCATCCATGCCAGCAGCCAGGCACTCCTCGCGGTCTCCCTGCATGGCATTGGCTGTCATGGCTACAATGTGCGGTCGCTGCCTGGCGGCCAGATCCTTATGAATTACTCGCGTCGCTTCCAGCCCATCCATTTCAGGCATCTGTACATCCATGAAAATCACATCGTAGCTCTGCCTCTGCAATGCCTCCAGAACCTCCAAGCCGTTACCGGCGACGTCGGCTCGATATCCCATGCGCGCTAAGAGGCGCACTGCCAATCTCTGGTTAACTGTGTTGTCTTCCGCCAACAGAATGCGCAACGGCAGTCGTAGGCCCAGTTCTGCATCAAACTCTTTTTCTCTTGCCTCTGCTGGAGAAAGTATAGATCGAACGTGTTTTTGCCCGGCGAAGAGAGGAAGCAGCGCATTATATAACTGTGAAGGTTTGAGTGGCTTATGCAAAAAGGCCGCGAACTGTATATTGTGCGTATCAACGTCGTACCGTCCCAGGGAAGTTAGCATAATGAGAGGAAGATGCTGCGTGCTCTGTAAACTGTGTAGCTGCTCAGCGAGCATCAGCCCATCCATGTCTGGCATCTGCATATCCAGAATAGCAACATCGAAAGACACACCTGCCTCTACCTGAGCAAGGGCCTCTTGGCCAGAAGCGCAGGCATAAGGGAGCATGCCCCAGGATTGCGTCCGTAGAGAGAGGATGGAACGGTTAGTTGCGTTATCATCCACAATCAATACGCGTTTTCCAGTGAGGTAGGGTTGACTAGAATCCAGGTAAGGACGCGAGGGAGTAGGGGCTTCCTGGACGAGAATAGTGAAATAAAAGGTCGAACCAACTCCTGGCTCGCTTTCAACCCACATGGTTCCCCCCATCAGTTCGGCCAGCCGCTTACTGATCGTCAGCCCAAGGCCTGTTCCGCCATAGCGCCTGGTTGTCGAGGCATCCACCTGGCTGAACGATTGAAATAAGCGTGCCTTCCCTCCTTCTGAAATACCGATGCCTGTGTCTCTGATTGAGAAACAGAGCTCATAGACAGGCAATCCGCTGCGCGTATGTCCGTCCGACTTCCCTTCTTCATCCTTGCGCCTGGCTGTAACAGAGAGCACGACTTCGCCCTTTTCCGTAAACTTGACGGCATTTGAGAGTAAATTGACGAGTATCTGGCGTAAGCGGGTCACATCTCCATAGATAGCAGGAGGAACCAGCTCATCCAGCAGGTAAGCCAGGTCCAGACCTTTCTCGGTAGCCCTGGCTACCACAAAATCCAGGGCCGTTTCCATGCACTCACGCAGGTCGAAGGGCTGATGTTCAAGTTCTAGTTTGCCAGCTTCAATTTTTGAGAAGTCCAGAATGTCATTGATGATGGTCAGCAAGGCTTCGCTACTTGAGCGAACTGTTTCGGCATAATCAAGCTGCTCTGGAGTCAAGTTCGTATCGAGTAGCAAGCTGGTCATCCCTATAATAGCGTTCATGGGAGTACGGATCTCGTGGCTCATCATGGCTAGGAAAGCACTTTTAGCCTCGTTGGCCGACTCGGCAGCGGTTCTTGCCTGGTCCATGGCTTGCATTGCCAGCTTCCGCTCCGTGACGTCCCGTAGAACAACCAGACGACCGGTAGGAGAACCGTGCCGGTCTGGAAGGAGCGAGATGCGCAGATCGAAGTAGTGAGGGGTTCCTTCTACCGTGAGAGCGAGTTCTTCATGGGCTGTTGTGAGATTGTAAAAGCGTTGGATCTGGTCGAAAAAAGCCGAGGCCGCCTGGAGACTGGATTGCCCTTTCACTTCTGAAAGTTTGCGACCAATGAGACCCTCCGCTGCCGGATTGAGGTCTGTAATCCGGTGATGCGTATCCATCACAATCACAGCGTCACTCATGTTTTCCACTACGATGTTGCGCGCCACCGGCACTAGCTCGTCTATCCGATAGTGGAAGAGGGCCCAGGACAACGCGAGACCAGTAATCGTAAGCGCCAGAGGAGTCAAATCCAGGGTACGAAATGGACTCCAACCAAAGGCTGTTACTGCACTCCCTACCCACGGGACTAATATGGCGATTAACAAAGCAACAACTTGTCCACGATACAAGGATGCTAAACGTAGCCGTACCAGGATAAACCAACCAAGGAGGAGGGTAGCGAGCAAGGCTAACAGATAGGAATAGACGGTATTGATCCAGAACCAGGAGCCATATGTGGCAGTCTGTGCTGAAAACGAGGTACTTCTGTTCAATATGGTGCTGCTCACGCTCAGACCGAATCTGGTGTTCGTCCAGATGAGCAGCAGCGTAACGAACGGCTCAATAGCCAGGAGTACTATCGAGGAAAATGACAACCATTGAGTACGGCCTGTATATTGGAGCGAAAAGGCAAACAAGGCGGCTGGCACAATCACGATGCCTAGCAACGTAATGTTGTTCAAGAGGATGACGATGGGAAAACCAGCACTTCCCAGGGCCAGTATTTGCCCCACCGACCATTCAGCTACCGCAAACATAAGAATGCCGAATGCTGCTGTACCCGTTATAAAGCGACGCCACCAGGCAACGTTCAGAAGCCAGAGCGATACAGCCGCGGCAATAGCGTAAGGAATCTCATATGGAGTAAATTGCCAGTGCATCTTGCTTTCCTTTCACGCCTCACTGTACAGCCCTTTAGCGTGCTCTCCGTATTGTATTCGTTTTACTCTTCGGTCTTTACTCTGTTACGTAGTTCATCTGCTTTGCCAAGCAACTGCTGAAAGTATTCACTGTCGGTAATGTCGGCGACCTCCCGGGCCTTCCTGGTCTGGTCAATCTCGATGCGTAATTGCTGCACCTGTTGTTGCAGGCGCTGTTCGCGGGCGTAGACCTGGAGTGCCATCTCCTGAAAGACCTGGGCAAGCTGCCCCAGTTCATCAGAACGACTGGCCACTTCATCCAGGCTCTCCGTTTGAAAGGTATTGTTCTTGATGGCCGCTGCTGCTGCCGTCACTTGCCCGACCTGGCGTAAGTAATCGATCTCTTGATCACGAAGCCACTTTCGTTCCAGACAAGCTGCGATCCTGGCTCGTAACAGCACCGGACTAAAAGGCTTGGGCAGGTAATCCTGAGCTCCCAGCTCGATACATCTGACCGTGCTCTCCAGTTCATCGACGGCGGAAATCATAATCACCGGTATCTCACGTAGGTAAGGATGAGTTTTCATCTGCTCCAGCACCTGGTAGCCGTCCATTTCAGGCATCTGTACATCCAGCAAGACGAGGTCAAATGACTCATTCTGGAGTTTTTCCAGGGCCTGCCGCCCATTTTCAACCAGCGTGGACTGATAGCCAAGCCTCTTCGTATAACGCGAGAGCATGATGCGATTCATGCTGTTGTCATCTACGATCAGCAGAGAAGCGGTAGAAACAGATACAGGTTGATGTATAGGTGCTTCTGTCTCCATTTTGCTCATTTACTTTCAGACAAACTTATCAACTGGGCCGAAATGCGATAACTTTAGTGGCAATAAGCTATTCAGTTGTAGCTGAGCCTATCATATCATCTGGAACAAGAAAAACGCAACTAGATTCAGGCTTTGAAAGTCAGAATCTAGGGGAAGTTCAAGTCCAGCCAGCTTCCACGCCCACGTCGCCGCCAGGAATTCAAAGCGTGAGTCAATTCGGAGGGAAGTTCAAGCGGTACAACTGACTGTCGTGCAAGCTGTACCGCTTCACGATAATGATAGGCAAGCAGTTCCATGTACTCGTCTGCATGTTCTGCGGCAAAGGGTTGCAGGCTGCTAACGATCTTTCCGTGTAGCTGAATACGCTCTGCACGGGAAAGGGTACCATAGGCCACATCGCGGATGATGGCATGGCGGAAGGTATAGCTCTCCTTTTCAGCAGGTACAATGAGGTTAGACATGAAGAGTGCATCAAGTGCGGCGTCCATGTCATCCGGTTGTAGATCGCTTAGTACAGAATGAAGGGTTGTTGAACGGAATGTGGGCCCTACAACTGAGGCGATCTGCGCAATTCTGCGTTGTTGAGTTGAAAGACGGTCAAGATGTGCCAGAATAGCAGCATGCACAGTGTCTGGAAGGATATCCACTTCAGCATCATTTCCTTTGCCAGTACCCTGTTCGGCTATGACGTGCATCAGCTCAATGGCGAAGAAGGGATTGCCACCCGAACGCTCGGCAATGCGCTTACGTATTTCAGGAGTTAGTTCTGTCATCAATCGTCCCACGAGCTCCTGTGTCTGGACCTGAGAAAGCGGTTCCAGAGTGAGCATGATGAAGTTCTGACGACCACCCCCCCAGGTAGGACGACGCTCCAACAACTCAGGGCGACTGAGGACGATGACCAGGAGTGGGGCCTGAGCGCGTGGGTGCAAGAGCTGTTCGACGAGATCGAGCAGGCTATCACTGGCGCAATGCAAGTCTTCAAAGATAACAATGCGCGGAGTCTGGTAGGCAAGCAATTCAATCAGAAGCCGCCAGACGAAGAAGATATTTTCCCGGTCGCTGCTCTCCTCTTCCTCTACGCTCAATGTAGTTAGCACACGCTCAGCCAGACGTGAGGCATCCTCAGGCGTATTTCCTCCACGCACAAAAACATCGATAACCTGTGACTTGCCAACCTTGCTACCGAACAGTTCAGTCAGTAGGCCCCGTAGCGGCGAATAGGTGAGGTTCTGACCGTAGGGCAAGCAGCGAGCGGTGGCATGTTGGAAACCATCTAGCGGATCCAGCCGCGAGAGAAACTCCTCCAGCAATCGTGATTTGCCAGTGCCTGCCGGTGCAACGATTGATACCAGTTGGGGTCGTCGCTCCTCCAGGGTCCGAGACTTCAGCAGCTCAAGCTGAAGCAGGTCTTGCTTTCTGCCGACCAGGGATGGTCGATCGATCTGGCGAAGTTGGCGTACACCTGTGAGGGGAAAAGCTCGTAAAGGCTTCTTCCTCCCCTTCACCTCGGCCCGCCGCTCTTCACCAAACACGAAAGCGGTGCGAGCCGCCTGAGCAGTCCGTTCACCTGCAAGAATCTCATTTGCATTGGCTACCTGTTGCAGCCGCCTTGCAACGGTAACGACCTCACCCTTCACATCATATTTTCCTCTGGAAGGATTACTGGTGGCAACTATCTCGCCCGTGTTGATGCCTATCTGTAGCTGCAAACACTCACTAAGAGCCTGATCGCTCGTCATCGCTTCACGTAATGCCAATGCCGCAGCCGCGGCACGTTCAGCATCATCGCCATGGGTTCGAGGCAAGCCAAAGACGGCCAGAATTGCATCTCCGGCAAACTTTTCAAATATACCACCATGATCAGAGATCACACGCTGAACATGCGCGTAGTAGCGTTCCATCAGCGCGCGGATATCCTCTGGGTCAAGTGCTTCCTCAAATGTGGCGGCCTCCGTCACATCGGCGAAGAGAATACTTACCAGCTTTCTTTCCTCTGGAAGAGGTGTTCCTGCCTGGCTAAAGGGCGAGCCAGGCAGTACCGCCATCAGTTGCGGATTGGATGGAAGAAGAGTAGGAGCATTATTTGCATCCAATCCAGCTGTACTCGCAGCGAAGGGGGTGGCGGCAGATAAAGCCTGTACCATCGCCTGCCCAGAAGGGAAGCGATCCTCACGGTTCTTAGCAAGAGCCTGTTGCACTGCACTACCCACTGGCGGAGGGATGGCCGGGTTGATCTCGTGCAGTAAAGGGGGCTGTCCTTGCATATGACCGGCAATGATTGCATAAGGGGTTTCTCCCTGAAAAGGAAGTTGCCCGCTGAGCAACTGGTAGGCGATAATGCCCAGCGCGTAGAGGTCAACACGATGATCAACCTGCTCTCCGCGCAGCATCTCTGGCGCCATATAGTGCGGAGTGCCAAGTACTGTCCCCGCTACGGTAAGCGATCCTCCGGCTGTTGCGCTCGTCTCATCTTGCAGAATGCGGGCAATGCCAAAATCAGATAAAAGCAGCCTTCCATCGCCATGCAAGAGAAAGTTGGCCGGTTTGAGATCACGGTGAATGATGCCGTGCATGTGTGCATAATCCAGGCCTGCTGCTGCTGAACTCAAATACCGAATCGTCTCATCAAGCGGAAGCCGACTACGCTGCACTAAGACATCGTAAAGACTTCCTCCTTGAAGATAAGGCATCACCAGGTAAGCCAGCCCATCTTGTTCGCCATACTCGTAGATCGGCACGATATTGACATGTTCCAGTCGTGCGACAATATCGGCCTCACGTTGGAAACGAGCCAGATACTGCGCTTGCATCTGGCTGTTCATCACTATATTCGGCAACAGCACTTTCACTGCAACATAACGTGAAGGGCGTTTCTGTCGTGCAAGATAGACTGCTCCCATCCCCCCTGTCCAAGCAGTTGCTCAAGTGTACAACTTCCCAGCACCTTGCCGAGTAATTCCTTGCTGCTACGTACCATCACCTGCTCCTTCTTCTAGAATGAGCTAACTCATCCAAATTTATCCTCATGCGTCTTTTCGTTTCAAGAGATATCCGATGGCAATACCAAATACAAGAATTATGATAATCACAGCCAGCCACTTCAAGAGAAGATACTGGAGAGCCTCACTCTGACTATAGGTGGAAAAGAGCGTTCCATGGGAGGTGAGCTATTGCCAAAAAGCTCATCGCCATTGAGCTTATCACTTAGCAGAGAAGGTCATCAAGAACAGAAAGGTCGGAGCGTAGCCCGCCCCTGGCACAATGAAAACTTGCAGAGCCTGTGAGACTCCTCCTAAAATATGAGATGAGCATGAAAGCGGGAAACTTTCTGATAGAGGATGGTAATATCGTTACTGTTGTCGCGTCCAATTGTCGTATTTGGCTTGCGATATGACATGTGATGTCAGTGAGGGGGCCATTCAGGAATCTGATTGCGGCTAGTGGTTGCGATTGCTGCTCTATGTTCACATGTTACCTTCCGCATTTCTTAAGAAATCCTCGCAATAAAGTATCCTTGGAACTGTGCGCGGATATCATTATACCCCTTTACTTCTGCAATTAGCAACTATAATATTCCCGAAAAAATGATTCAGGTAGTGAAAATTCCTCCGTAACTCCGAAATGAAATGAGCGCAAAGAAGAACAGTGACCCCTTTACATAGAGCTACCTCAAGATGCGCCACGGGCGGTCTCACCGTTCAGTTTCCGAGACTGCAGCGGCCCAAAAACTGCTGCCGATTCCGCCCGTGGCACCTTGTGATTGACACTACACGAATTGACTCAGAAGACTCTTCTCGCCTGCAAAGACGGAGCCGCCACTTTGCACCGTTTCACGAATGCGTTGGATCATCTTTTCTTTCTCAGCCTCCATCAGAGCTATCCAGGCAGCAGGGGCAGCGGTTTGCGGATCGTGGTTGGCACTCCAGTTCGCCAATTCCACCAGGACAGGGATCAGATCCAGACCTTTTTCCGTCAGGACATACTGCTCTTTTCGCTTATCTGAAGGAGATGAGTAACCTGCCAATCGCCGAGTATGCTCTACTGTCAGACTGCCGTTCAGCCGCGCTGGTCAGCCGCGCTGGCTCCATCGACTGGCTGTGCTTTCCCCGCTTCGATGGACCGTCGGTTTTTGCCCGCTTGCTGGACGAGCAGGCGGGCCACTGGTCCATCAATGCGGTTGGCGCTAGCGAAGTGAGCCGCCGTTATCTTGAAGGAACGATGGTACTTGAGACCACTTTCCGCACCCCAAAAGGTACGGTGGTAGTGGTCGACGCGATGGCAATGGGGCGTAATGAGCGTGGGCACGAACTGGGCGTCGATTCGCCTGGAGTATTGCTCCGTTCTGTGTCGTGCCAGAGTGGTACTGTAGAGATTGAGCTGGAGTATGCGCCCCGACTCGAATACGGCCTCATCGCGCCCCTGCTGAGACCAGTTGAGGGAGGCATTTACGCCCGTGGTGGGGCAGATGTCCTGGTACTCTCCTCACCAATGGTTTTGACCATAGAAGAATCGATTGCCCAGGCGCGCTTCACCCTCCAGGCCGGTGAGCAGGCGAACTTCGCACTGCAGCACCAGGCAAGTTGGCAGAAAACCCCACAGATGTGTACTGAGGCGGCAATCGCCGACTACTTGCAGGACACCACTATAGGATGGTGTACCTGGTCAGACATGCATCAGCGGTACGAAGGACCATGGCGGGACATGGTTCATCACAGTGGGCGAGTGCTGCAGGCGCTTATGTACCGGCCTACCGGGGCAATCGTTGCAGCGCCCACCACCTCGCTGCCGGAGTCCGTCGGAGGAGAGCGCAACTGGGACTACCGCTACACCTGGGTGCGTGACGCCAGCTTTACACTGGATGCGCTCTGGGTCGCCGCCTGCCCCGATGAGGCGTACTGGTTCTTCTCCTGGATGGCGGGCGCGGTGGCTACCCAGATCCGGCGAGATGCCGATCTCCAGATAATGTTCGGAATCGGTGGCGAACACGACCTGAGCGAACGCACGATCAGCCATCTGTCTGGATGGCGCGACAGCCGACCCGTGCGCGTGGGTAACGGCGCCTGGAACCAGCGACAACTCGATGTTTACGGTGAGCTCCTCGGCGCGGCTCGCCGCCTGCGCGACCAGCTCGGTGATCTCGACGAGGTCACGCGCCACTTCCTGGTCGAGGTTGCAGACACCGCGTCAGCTCGCTGGCAGGAACAGGACCAGGGCATCTGGGAGGTGCGCGGAGACCCGAGGGACTTCCTTTATTCAAAACTTATGTGCTGGGTGGCGCTAGACTGCGCAATCGATCTCGCCGATATTTTGCAGGCGCACGACCGCATTGACGAGTGGGCAGCGATACGCGAGCAGATCCGCGATGCCATCCTCCAGCGTGGTTGGAGCGAGAAGGCCGCAGCGTTCACCCAATCGTTTGGCTCCGATGACCTGGATGCCTCCTGCCTCATGATGCCGATTGTGGGATTCCTGCCCGCCACCGACCCACGCATGCGGTCTACCATCGACGCGATCGCCGAGCGGCTCACCGATGCGCACGGCCTGGTCTACCGCTATCGCGCCTCCGATGGCCTGGCCGGGGAGGAAGGGACCTTCCTGCTTTGCACGTTCTGGCTTGCCCAGGCGCAGGCGCTGGCCGGTGAGATCGAGCTGGCCCGGGCGACCTTCGAACAGGCGATTGCCTACGCGAATGATGTCGGACTGCTTGCCGAGGAGGTAGATCCGACCAGTGGCGAATTGCTGGGTAACTTCCCGCAGGCATTCAGTCACATCGGCCTCGTAAATGCGGCCTGGGCCATCTCGCAAGCGCACTATCAATGACTGGGCCGACCTGGAAGTTGTCTACGGCATCTATGAGGATATAGCGATTGGCCTCTGCTCCGTGGAGGATAGCCCCGTGAAAACCCAGGAACTCGAAACGCACGACCTCGCCATAGCGCCGGTAGGTCTCCAGCAGGAAGCGTGGTTGGTTTCGCAGCCAGGGGAAGACGGAGCCGAGCAACGGGAGGCCAGCTGGACCTGGTGGCGTGCTCTTCGTCATCGCAGTTATCCTTTCAAGTCAGGTTTTAACGCAAGACAGGCCTTTTGCTTCGTTTCATCTCACATTCGTAGGGCATTCTATGCCTGCGAGTTCACGGGACCTGCAGGTGTTCCTGCACCTCCGCTCCTGAACAAGATTCGATACTATATCTACGTTAGAAAGCAGCCTGTGGATCAGTATGTCCTATGTGATGCTTAATTCAACGGGTTGAGTTTTCTCTCCGGCTCGTTGACCATATAATACTGGGTGAATCACTCATGTTAAGTGACGATGAACTTTTCACACCCACGGAGGTGCTGGGAGGCTTTTCAGTGAAGCCCCGCAATCTCTCGCTGCTCCTGATTTCGAGCCAACACCTTCCCATCGCGTATCACCCACCTGGGTGGCTGCTGCAGACGGACTACCTCGCGGGTTGTTGAAGCAGCCAGCACGTTTATATGCGCCTTGCATCCAGGTTCCAAACCGTAGTCCTTCAGGCGTAATGCCCGGGCAGCATTAGAGGTGACGAAATCGAAGGCGGCCTCAATCTCACTTGGCGCTGCCATATGCGCAGTATGGCAGAGATAGGCCACGACTTCCTGCTGATCGTTGCGCCCAAAGGGATAGAACGGGTCGGCCACATCGTCCTGGGAGGAGAAAACGTTGACGCCGTGCTGCCAGAGCTGCTTAACGCGGGTAATGCCACGGCGGATCGGCTCCTGGTCGTAGCGACCCTGCACGACCAGGCTGATATGCGGATTGCTGCTGATGCTGACGTTGGCCTGCCTGAGCAGGTCCATCACCTTGTAGGCATGCACTTCATTGTAGGCGGCCAGCGCCCCACAGTGGCTGGCTGAAACCCGCCCCTGATATCCCTCCCGCAAGGTCTTGACAGCCAGGTACTCCAGCGAGCGGCTCAGCGGGTTGTCCGTATCGTCGACCAGCATGTGGATGTCTTTGTCGTAGCGCTTCGCCAGCTCGAAGCACCAGTCGATGTGCGACCGCGCGTCCTCGTCGAGCATCTCGAACCAGGGCAGTCCGCCGACTACATCGGCACCCAGGCGCATGGCTTCCTCCATCAGTTCAGCTGTTCCTGGGTCGCGGAGAATCCCCTCCTGGGGAAAGGCGACCACTTCGATATGAGCCACATCCCGCCATTGTTCACGCAGCGCCAGCAGGCCCTCGAGTCCGCGTAGCTTACCGATGCTGTCCACGTCGGCAAAGGCGCGAAAGACGGTCGTGCCGTTCAAGATTCCTTCTTTGATAGCTCGTCCTGCGCGATCCAGGATATCTTCTGTGTTGTAGCGGGCCTTGTGTTCCCAGGTAAGTTCCAGGCACTCGCCGAAGGTATAGTCCTTGTTGGGACGCATCTTCTCCTGGAGGAAGCACTTGTCGAGGTGGATATGCCCGTTGACATAGGTTGGCATCACCAGATTACCAGCGGCGTCCACTTCAGTGGCTTTCTCGTCATTCAGGTGTTCGGATACTACGGCAACACGAGTACCGGTGATGCCGATATCCCAGGTTCCCTCCCGACCTCGTACACGTGCCTGTCGAATGATCACATCCATGGCGGGTTTCCTCCTTGTAGTTTACACCATGTTGAACCATACGTGTCTCTCCTGCTCACACGCTTCGTACACGACAGGGTCTATGATCAAGAGAGCGTAGTGCTCTTGTATACGAGGTAATATTATCATAATGCAAGGTCACCGTGAGGGTATAAGCTCCGGTTAGATGGTGGAATCAGGATGGCGCCGAAATAATGGGATACGGGGGGTATAGACTGTTAAAGGAAGCTCAACCTGTGGTATACTTCCGCTGATGCACAAAGACAGATAGACTACTGAGAAGGAGCAGTTCAGCGCTTTGTCTATAGCTGGGAGAGGCCAATGTCATGAACGTACCGTTTGATACACCTGTTCTTTGCCCGATCTTGATCGGCCGCGTGCATGATCTTAACGCTCTCCGTTCGCTCGTCGACCGGGCTAAGAGCGGTCAGGGGCAGGTTGCGCTGCTTTCCGGAGAAGCGGGCATTGGCAAATCACGCCTGGTGGCTGAGGTCAAAACCTCTGCAGCTTCTCACGACTTTCTGTTGTTGCAAGGCTGTTGCTTTCCAACTGATCACGCCATCCCCTACGCGCCGCTGCTGGACCTCTTGCGCTCTTTCTTGACCAGCTATCCATCAGCCCTGCCCGCTCCCGAGGTGAAGCAGGTCGCGCAGGCTTTCCTCCCCTTGCTCCCCGATATCGGCCACGCGGGTGGACCTCCTCCATCCACGCTGCCCGCGCTCGATCCTGAACAGGAGAAGCGCCGCCGCTTTGAGATTCTGGCCCACTTCTTGACCGGCCAGGCCAGCGCGCACCCCGTGCTGCTCGTGGTGGAAGACCTGCACTGGAGCGATGACACCAGCCTGGAATTCCTCCACTACCTTGCACGCCGCTGCTCTGCACAGCGTTTCCTCCTCCTGCTGACCTACCGCAGTGACGAGGTGCGTCCCAGTTTGCGCCATTTCCTGGCGCAATTGGACCGGGAACGGCTCGCGCAGGAGATCCTACTCGCTCGTCTCACACGAGACGAGATCGAGGCGATGCTACGGGCCATCTTTGCACTGCCTCGTTCAACTCGTTTAGAGCTGCCCGACCCTATCTATACGCTCACGGAGGGCAATCCTTTCTTCGTCGAAGAAGCGCTCAAGTCACTGATTGCAGCAGGGGAGATTTTTTACACCAACGGTCGATGGGAACGCATGGAGCTTCGCGAATTGCATGTACCGCGCAGCATACAAGATGCTGTGCAGCAGCGTACGGATCGACTGAGTGATTCTGCCAGGCGAGTGTTGAGCCTGGCGGCAGTTGCAGGACGGCGTTTCGACTTTGCCCTCCTGCAAGAACTCACGCAGCATGACGAACAACAACTGCTCGAGCTCATCAAGGAGTTGATCGCTGCCCAACTGGTCATTGAGGAGTCGGCGGAACAGTTCGCTTTCCGCCATGCGCTGACGCGGCAAACCGTCTCTGCCGACCTGCTGGCCCGCGAACGCAAGGCCCTGCACCGCCGCATTGCGGAAACGCTGGAGCGCCTCTACGCCTCTGCCCTCGATGCCCACCTGGCAGACCTGGCCTACCATTTCTTTGAAGCGAGCGCGTGGGAGAAAGCAATGGAGTATGGGCACCGTGCCGGAGAACAGGCGTATCGACTGTATGCTCCACATGCCACTATCGAGCATTTGACACGAGCGCTGGATGCCGCACAGAAGGGATCGATCCCGCCGATTCCCCCGCCGGCCTCGCTCTATAGTTTGCGCGGACAGGCCTACGAAAACCTGGGGGACTTTGAGCGTGCTCAAGCCGATTACAAGACCACCCTACAGATGGCCCAAAGAGCTAGAAACCTCCATGCCGAATGGCAGGCTTTGATGAACCTGGGCTTTCTGTGGGCGCAACGCGATTACACCCAGGCAGGCACCTGTTTTCAGCAGGCACTGGCGTTGGCACGGAGCATGGAGGATGCGCTGACCCTGGCACACAGCCTCAACCGCCTGGGCAACTGGCACCTGAATGTCGAGCAGCCTCTGGAAGCCTTGCGCTCCCATCAGGAGGCGCTCACAGTGTTTCAGCAGGCGCAAGATCAGCATGGCATCGCCGAAACCTATGACCTCCTGGGCATGACGAGTTGTCTTGGGGGTGATCTGCTACAAGGGTCAGCCTATTGTCAACAAGCCATCGCCCTCTTCCGCGAACTCGACGACCGTCAAGGGTTAGCCTCCAGCCTGACGACGTTGATGGTTTCGGGTGGGGGGTATGAAACTGAGACAATGGTGCCAGGCCCGATCAGTTACGGCGACGCCCTGCGCCTTGGGGAACAGGCGCTCAAGATCGCCCGTGAGATTGGTCAGCGCTCTGCCGAAGCCTACGCCCTCCTCGCCATGGGGCAATACCTGGGGCCACGCGGGGAGTACGCACGGGCGTTGGAGGTGGTGCAAGCGGGTCTTGCTCTCTCCGAGCAGTTCGAGCACCAGCAGTGGATGACCTTTGGGCACGAGGAATTAGGAGTGCTCTATCTCGATCTGCTCGCTTTGCCAGAGGCACTGCAGCAACTCGAGCAAGCGCTCACACTAGCGCAGGAGATTGGCTCGTGGAACTGGCTCCATGCTGTCTCGGGCTTTCTTGCCACCGCGTATCTTCTGCGACAGGATCTCACACGGGCCGAATCCATCCTTGAAGCTGCCCTCGCTCCTGATTCGCCCATGCAAACGATGGGGCAGCGGCTCGTGTGGGCGGCACGCGCCGAGCTGGCCCTGGCTCGCTGTAACCCTGTCCTGGCCCTGGACATCACCGAGCGGCTGATCACATCCACCGCCGATCTATCGAAACAGCGCGTCATCCCTCGCCTCTGGAAACTGCGCGGCGAGGCCCTGGCAGCGCTTCATCGGACTGCAGAAGCCGAAACGATGCTGCGAGCCGCACAAGAAGCAGCGCATGTACAGGGGTTGCGACCATGGCACTGGCGGATTTGTATTGCCCTGGGCAAGCTCTATCAAATAGAGGCACGCCGGGAAGAGGCCGAACAAGTATTCTCCACTGCTCGATCGCTCATCGAAGAACTGGCCGCCAACGTAGCGGACGAACATCTTCGCGCGCATTTCCTCTCTCAAGCAACTGCTATGCTGCCCCAGAAGCGCCCGCTGACACCAGGCCGTGCCGCCAAAGAGGCCTTTGGAGGGCTGACGGCGCGCGAGCGTGAAGTGGCAAGCTTGATTGCCGAGGGAAAAAGCAACCGCGAGATCGCCGAGATGCTCATTGTCGGCGAACGAACCATCGAAACCCACGTGGCTAACATCATGTTCAAGCTCGGTGTTCAAGCTCGCAGGCAGATCAGTGCATGGGCAGTTGAAAAAGGGCTTGCCAAACGGCCCTGACCTCCGTACCGTCCTTCCCCACTCCTTCAAAAATCTCCGTACTCTTTGCTGAAAAGGTGCGTACTTGCCACGATGGCACCTGAGCCGTTTCATGGTATCCTAATAGCGAAGGGTGCAGCGAGATCTAGCACGTCGGACGTGAGAGTCGCTTTTATGCAAGACACTCCACGTGACAGGCAGGCGAAGCGTATCTCCTGGTTCACCCAGGCATCCCAGTTGCGATCGAGAGACAGGAAAGGAGCTTCCCATGAACGCAGTTGATATTCTGAAGTACGGCCAACAAACCGTCCTACAAACCCTTGAAGGGTTTCCCGCAGCGGCATTGGAAACACCGGGTGCCTGTGGTACCTGGTCGGTCAAGGACATCATCGCTCACCTGGCTTCCTACGAGGAAGTGCTGGTTGATGTGCTCTCTACCTTTGTCGGCAAGCACCCGACCCCCTACTTGAACAAGTTTACCGAGCCGGGCGGCCAATTTAACGACACCGAAGTGGGCCTACGCAAAGGGAGAACCATGCGAGAGGTGCTGGACGAGTTCAACGACACACATGCACAGGTAATGTCGCTGGCCGCGCAGATCCGCCCAGAAACGTTCCGCCAAACCGGAACCCTCCCCTGGTATGGCATGGACTACGCCCTGGATGATTTCATTGTCTACACCTCTTATGGGCATAAACGCGAGCACAGCGCTCAAATCGCCGCGTTTCGTGACCTCCTGAGCAAGTAAGCGGCCATGCTATAGGATATACTGGCCCAGGTCGTCAACAAGGCTTGCCTGGCAGGGGCGAACGCGGAAGCATGGCAGTGGATTGGGAGAGGAAATGCTCTCTTAGGCGTTCGTCCAGGAGGCTGGCAGCAAGTTCCTCGATCAGTAGGAGGGCGGTCGAAAATGCCTGCTCAGCTTCGACCTCTCGTGCCTGGGCCTGATAGAGCTTGCCCAGGGCCACATAAATGCGCCACAGCAAGGGTCGCAGCCCTTGCGCCCGCGCAGCCTCTTGCGCGGCTCGCAGCGTCGTTTCGGCTTCCGCTCCCCGCTGGAGTGCGGCCAACACCTCACCGCGCAGTTTCCACAGATGGGGGATGACACGCTCGCTCGACAGGTTGGCAGCAGAGGCGATCAGCCGTCCAGAACGAACGAAGGATTGAAGTTCAACATAAACAGGCAAGATCGAAGACATTCCCGCCATTGAACGCTGAGCAGTCATAATAGCCAGATGTCGGAGCATAGTTGTCTTTCCTGCTCCAGGATCGCCCATAATCACACAGCGAGGAAATCTATGGATAGCTTTTTCGGGATCATAGATCACCTCAACACTGCGTTCACGACGCTGTCGCTCTTGCTCTATCCAAACATCAGGATCATCTGCTATCGTGGTTTCCGTTGACTCTTCGTCGCTCGCGGGGGCATCATACGCCCGCTGGCGCTCTTCGGAAAGACGTAATGGCACGTAGACCCGCGCCACTTCTAATGGATGTTGCATATCTAGAAACTGCAACATCGTGATGCGGGGATCAGCCAACAACGCATTGAAATAACTGATTGGTTCCATCGGCATTGCCTCCAAAATATTCATCTTATGGTCATCAGCCATTTCGCGTGTCACTTAAATACCAGGCACTTACTAATTTGTCTTACATTTCTGAACCCTTGATTTATGGATTTCTATTGTTTTTAAGTGTAGCATCTGTTAGTTTCTATGTCTATAGAACGGATGAGAAGGCATCGATGCTCTTGCTACACAGTCCTTCATCCGCCCTGCTTGCTAAAAATCTCCGTACTGCTTTGGCATAATCTCCGTACTTTCCACGATGGCAAACCCGCCTTTTTCAGGCATACTATTGGTGACGGATGGAATCACACCATATGACAACCGCACACTCGAATAGCATGCAAATGGAGAATCCTTTCAACATTCTCTACGAGGTCACAGCGTAACAGAGCCATTCACCTCGTCCGCAAGTCAGTAGATGGAGCAGAGCAAATGACGAACAAACTGAAATTGATGTGTGTGCTGGCACATCCTGATGATGAGTCTCTCGGCAACGGTGGCATCCTTGCAAAGTACGCCGCCGAAGGAGTCGAGACATACCTCGTCACCGCAACGCGGGGCGAACGCGGTTGGTTCGGCGATGAAAGCGACTATCCTGGTCTGGAGGCACTGGGTAAGATTCGCGAAGCCGAATTGCTCGCGGCGGCCAGAGCGCTCGGTATTCGCCAGGTCGATTTCCTGAATTACATCGATGGAGACCTGGATCAGGCTCCTCCGGCAGAAGCCGTGGCTTCGATCGTTGGGTATATACGCCGCGTGCAGCCAGATGTGGTAGTCACATTTGGACCAGATGGCAGCTACGGGCATCCCGATCATATCGCCATTTGCCAGTTCACCACGGCTGCCATTGTCCAGGCGGCCAGCCCAGACGCTCCATGCCACCAGGACCTGCCTCCACATAGTGTCTCGAAACTGTACTATATGGAGGCATCCGAAAAATTTTTTCTTGCCTACCAATCCGTTTTCGGCGATATAGTCATGCATATTGATGGCGTGGAGCGACGGGGAGTAGCATGGCCTGAATGGGCCATCACGACGCGCATTGATATCAAGGGGTACCGGCAGACGGTGTGGCAGGCAATATTGTGTCACGAGTCACAACTGGTGGCCTATCGCCAGCTCGAGCACCTCTCGCAGGAGCACCAGAAAGAGCTCTGGGAGAGCCAGACCTATTATCGCGCCTTCAGCCTGGTCAATGGCGGCCGCGGCGTTGAGGATGACCTCTTCGCAGGGTTGCGATAAGCTCATCGAGAGTCGACGACCAAAGGAGAGCACAAGCCATGGACAAACGCGACGCGCTGCGCTATCGCATCGCACCGCTCGAAATGACCCCCAGTGAGTTTCGCAAGGTGGGGCGCCAGTTGGTCGAGCGCATCGCAGAATTTCTTTGCACGCTGCCCGATCGGCCGGTGACCGTCAATGAGCCGCCCAGCGTGATTCGGGAAGCTCTGGGCACCGACCCGCTTCCAGAAGAAGGCAGGGACGCGAAGGATCTGCTCGAAGAGGCTACCGATCTCCTGTTCGAGCACTCCACCTTCAACGGTCATCCTCGTTTCTGGGGGGTGATCACCTCATCTGCCGCTCCGATTGGGGCGCTAGGTGATCTGCTGGCTGCCTCCGTGAATCCCAACATGGGCGGTTGGTTTGGCGGGCCTATGGCTAATGAAATCGAGGCGCAGACGGTGCGTTGGATGGCCGAACTGATCGGCTACCCCACCAACTGCGGTGGTCTGCTCGTCAGTGGGGGCAACATGGGCAATTTTGTGGGGTTTCTCGCGGCCCGCAAAGCGAAAGCCACCTGGGACGTGCGTGCAACAGGCTTGCTAGGTGCAGGGACTCATCGCCTGCGCCTCTACACCTCCAGCGAGACGCACACCTGGATTCACAAGGCAGCCGACATGTTCGGCCTCGGTACAGACACAATTCGCTGGATACCGGTGGATACACACCTTCGCATGGACACGCTCGCCCTCAGACACCAGATTCAAGCGGATATCGAAGCCGGTGATCTGCCCTTCCTCGTCATCGGAACAGCGGGCACGGTGAGTACAGGGGCAGTAGATCCACTCCCTGACATTGCTGCGATCTGCCGGGAGTATGACCTGTGGTTCCACGTGGACGGGGCCTATGGTGGCTTTGCTGCCATGTTGCTCAATGACGGCCAGGGAAAGGTGCCAACAGACCTTCAAGGGATCGCTGAAGCCGACTCGGTCGCGGTGGACCCGCACAAGTGGTTGTACGCGCCACTGGAGGCCGGTTGTACCCTGGTGCGCAAGCCAGAAGCGCTGCGTGAGACATTCAGCTACCATCCTCCCTACTACCACTTCGTTGAGGAGCCATCCACCATCGATTACCATGAATACGGGCCACAGAACTCGCGAGGCTTCCGGGCGCTGAAGGTGTGGTTGGCCTTGCGCCAGGTAGGTCGGAAAGGCTATGTGGAGATGCTCTCCGACGATATCCAGCTCGCACAGGAACTGTACCGGCTTGTAGAGGCGCACCCAGAATTGCAAGCCTTTACCCAGGGCTTGAGCATTACGACCTTCCGCTATGTCCCGTCCGATCTTACCCCCGGTTCGGAACAGGTCGAAGCGTATCTCAATCAACTGAATGCTGCATTGTTGCACCGCTTGCAGAGGAGCGGCGAGGTCTTCCTCTCCAACGCGGTCGTGAGAGGAACGTTTCTGCTGCGTGCCTGTGTCGTCAACTTCCGCACATCTTTGGAGGACATCGAAGCCTTGCCAGTTCTCGTCACGCGCACCGGTGACGAGGTGGACGCGGCTATGCGAACAGCGAAGCTGAAAAACTGATCAATTGAGAGGGGAAAGGAGCTTTCTGGGAATGATTGCCAGGAAGACGATTTGACTGCCAGGGTCACGATGTGGGTACACCATACACCCTGGCAGTCAAATCGTCTTCCTATACACGGCCCTTTCTCTGCAGCGAAATAAATTTCCTGTATTTAGCGAATGTTAAAAAGATTAGAAACAGTTTGGAGAACACTTAAAGTAATTATTGTTGACTTGTATTGTGCAATTGATTTGTATATGCTTTAATCGACAGATGCGAACGATGCATCTTCTCAGTGATAGCTTGAATATGAATTATCCTTTTACGAACAATCGCATCCGCGAACAGTTCGTCAACGTGGTGATTTAATAAGTGAACAGAAGGAGATACGAATATGGCACTTAGTTTTGTACTGGCAGACCTTACTGTTGGCACCATCGTCTGGTGGCTGGTAGTTGGCTTGATCGCTGGCTTCCTGGCCAGCGTGGTTATGCGCGGCGGCGGCTATGGTATCGTTGGTGATATCATCGCCGGTATCGTCGGCGCATTCATCGGAGGCTGGCTCTTCAGCCTGCTTGGCATCAGCGCAGGCGGTGGCCTGGTTGGTACCATCATTGTCGCCTTTGTCGGTGCATGTATCCTGATTGCGATCCTGCGCGCCGTTAGCGGCGGCTATGGACGCAGCAGGCGCCTGTAAGCAGCTCGATGATAGTCATACTCTGAACGCAAAGAAGTATGAAATGCATGAGAGGGGAATTTCCCCTCTCATGTTTTTTTAATGCCCGGCATTTTTTCTAACCCCTTCATCGTTTGCTCGTACATACAATAGCGGTTATTGAGATACGCAAACAATAACAGTTATTGAGATGAGTAAATGATAAAGGAGTTGTTTTCAATGGTACTTGCAGATATCCCCGGCATTCACTTTGATCTTGACTTTTTTTCCTGGATTATTGTTGGCCTGATCGCAGGCTTTCTCGCCAGCGCCTTCGTGCGCGGTCGTGGTTACGGCTGCATCGGGAATATCATCGTTGGCCTGATCGGCGGCTTCATCGGCGGATACCTGGCCAGTTTTCTCAATATTCAAGGCAATTTCCACTTCTGCGGCAGCGTCTTCATCTCATTCATCGGCGCCTGTATCCTGGTAGCAATCTTACAGGCCGTGACCGGCGGCTTCGATAGAGCACGAGACGCCAGGTATTACCGTGATGATCGGGACCGCGATAACACCTAGCGAATCACGAACCAGGGCGGGGACAAGCCCACGCCCGTACCCTATACGGCTGCGCCTGCCACTTCGTCGTAGGGTACGGGCGTGGGCTTGTCCCCGCCCTGGCACACCATTCTACTGCCCGTGTCATTCGCCAACAGAGTTTCTGTAGTCGCCCGCCGTCGGGTTCACCAAAACATTCAAGGCAACAGTAGAAAGCAAAGTCCCTAAAATGAGGAAATATCCTGATGAACTGTTTGTGATGCAAGTAAAAGGAGCCTCTCTATATATGCACAGAGTATAGAGAGGCTCCCTCCTTGTCCGATCTCGGCTTGCACAAGTATCGGCAGAAACGTCTTTAAGAGACTATCCGTTCGACTCATTAATGGTCACTTTAATCTCGGTGATCTCGATCTCCACTTGAGCCTCATCTTCATCACCCTCGTCATCCCTATCGATGGACCAGCATTGCTGCATAGCCCGGATTACACGGCCTGTCTGGGTTATAGTTGTATCTCCACCTGCGCCGGTTGCGGCCCCACCAGGGCTGGAACTTAATCGATCCCATGCCGTACTTCCACTGGCCGCGCGAAGAACATTATCACGTACACTACCAAGTATTGGGGTAGTTTTCTTTTTTTCGAGAATACGCGCGGCCAACCCGCTGATAATAGGAGTAGCGAATGATGTACCCACCCAATAGGCCCAGGCGTGATCATCGGGAGCAGTGTAATACTGCTCAGGTGGATCAGCCGAGAGCGGTGGATATTCGACAGAACTATAAATGCCTCGCAGCATATCCGAAGTATCCACAGAGGGATTGTTGCTCGTAGGGAGCGGCACCTTCGGCACTTCCCCTCCATAGGTCGCGATGCCACGATCTCCAGGATAGCAACTATACGTGGTCGCCATCCCACTACCATTCACGGCACCAACTGGAATGATGCCCTCTAGCTGGTAAGGCTCATTACCCCAGGCTGCGGGACGAAGCGCATCAGGACGATTGCCGCCAGACATTTCACGCAAGTCGGCTTCATTGCCAGCCGAGGCTACAACGATAACCTCTAGCTCGGTCAAAGCCTTAATAAGGTAAAAGAGATTTGCGCGTATATCTTGTAAAGCGCCACTCGTCGGATCAACATTTTTTGACTTCAACTCCTCATCGGTAGGTATCACCAGGCTCATGTTTATAACAACTGGTTTACCATCAAGGGGAGCAGCCTGGGGCATGGATGCCGGACTTACCTTACGGAGGTATATATTCCAGAGTGCTTTTGATATCAATTGCACATCGCCTACACACAGATCATTGAGGACACGAATGCACTCGATACTGGCTTCGGGAGCGACATCATGCACAATACCAGCAATGAACAGGCCGTGATCCGCCAGCAGAATGGGGTAATGTCGCCCATAGACATCTTTACCGACGAAAGTGCCTTGCGTATCGCCCATTTCTTGCACGTTCTTTATGCCAGACATGAAATTGTAATCAAATTCAACCGTTTCGTTGACCTCCCTTAAAAGCAGGTTGTCATCTCCGGCATCCCGCGCCGCCCTCTCGATAACCCCTCGTTCAGGAAATGAATCCAGGATAAAGACTGTCACACCTTCACCTGTCTTTGATTGCAAATCAGGGGAGAGATCAGGCAACTCGATGTGCCAGTTAGAGCATGAGTCACTTACCGGCATAGGCGGAGTAAGTGGGCAACCTTGAGTAATACCATCTCCCGTGCCTCCACTAAGCCAGACGGGCGCTGCCACTGTTGCAACGATGTGTCCACCACTCTCCTGACTGAGTTCCCGGTTGAGTTCTTCCAAATTCTCTTTCTTATTAATTTTCTCTACGATGCTCACTACGAGACTATCCGGGGAATTGTGGCCACTGGAAGCAGATGCTCTCATTAAGGGAGTGCCACTCGATGGCTGTGAAGGAACCTCGATTTGAAAGAAGCCAGCAATGCTGGTATGCACAGTAAATGGTAATGGTAAATCAATTGGGGGCAAAGCCACCTCGAAAGGATAGACTCCTGGAAATATTCCTGGATCATCCTCTGAATCGGTACGGTGTGATGCTTGCTTTGTTTGAGTAGCCACCTTCGAATCAGGATGAGAACCGCCGTTCAAAAAATTTAATTGAACCTGTATTGCAGGCGCCCCTCCTACCACTTGGTTGAGGAAACGAGTGACATTGTTCGGCAGCTCGAACATCAAATTTCGTAAAGGTTCTCTGTTAAGAATTCCGGCCTCGTTAAGAAGAGGAATGTCAGTAAGAAACAAGATACAGACCTGGTCATCGCGCCAGAACGTGTTATGCACATCGTCCATAGCCATTGATTGCATGTTCATTTTTGCCTCCATGCCTCTCTACCTGGATGTGTTGTAGAGACTATTTCTTTTGTCGAATCAGTATTCTGCTATCTCAACGGTAGAAGATGATGTTTTTGGGTGTTGAGTTGTTGATGCCAGAAATACATTGCGCGTCCTTTGATACCTTATAGGGCCTACATCACCAACGAGGCGAAACGCCGCCCAGAAATAAGGGTGTGCGGAGCCTTGTTCTTTTTGCTGCAAAAAACTACACTGAGCCATGCGGAGCGCCTGTGCTTTACTCTCTCCTTGCAAGAGATACTGGTAAAATAGTTTCATCAATTCATTAGTCGCGTTATCCTCTACAGGCCACAGACTCATGACCAGCGAGGTTGCTCCTGCAGCCAGAAATGCTCTTCCCAGACCTAACTGTTCGTCACCTCCACTGCTCAACGCCAATCCAGTTTCGCAGCCACTTAATGTAACTAGCTCACATCTCTTTAAGTCCAAGCTGAAAGCGTCGATAGCATTCAATTGTCCATCTGCCAGGCGTACATAGGAAAAATTAGGGGCATCCAGTCTACTCTTTCCGTGGGTCGCAAGATGAATAACAGGGCTGCCAGGAGCCTCCTCGATTAGATGGGCAATCGTTGCTTCACCCTCAAGATAGCAATGTCCTTTAAGCATCTCCGCAATAACTTCTGCCTCATCCTGGACACGTCGCAAATTACCATGCCCAGAGTAACCGAGCACTATTGGTGGCTTGATGGCGGCTTCTGCTTGAACAGAACGATTATCTGATCCACCCCTATCTGAGCTAAGATGCGCAAGTAAACTGCTTGCTGGAAGGTAATTTACCTGGAAATTTTCGATAAGAAAGTGTGCACCATCATAGAGTGCATGGAACGGCAACTTATGTAAGGGTCCATAAGGAACAATCGTAAGATATCCCGATAAAGGAGGCAGTAATGACGCAGCGGGGGCAACCAATAATGTATATAGTTTGTTTAGCAAGCGGCGTATTACTTGCCGGGGTGGACGTTGTTGATTAGCCCACCCTTCTGGCTGTAGGTGAGCGTGTAATAAAGGCAACAGATATTCTAATTCCATAACGCCATTGGGATTTTCATACGTTACAATGCCCTCCGAATTCATAGCAAAAATAATGAGCTTATCCTTGTGAAGATAGTATGTCAGCAGTAGTTGATCGGGTGAGAGATGCTGTTGTAACTGCTCTGGATCGATTTCTTGTCCATTGAGCAATCGTTCTTTTGTCTTGATCTTTTTCCTCGATAGAGGTCGGTGATCTACCACGTCTACGTCTACTTGATGAAGATGCAGACGTTCGAACAGTTCACTTAATTTCGCTTCACAACGCTTCAGTTCCCTCTCAATAATTTCTTTATCGAGTGTCGATGATACTGAAGCATCCATATTGGCAAGCAAGACACTAGACTTACGATGCTTTTCTTGCCAATCCTTTAGTTCAATTTGAGTCCGTAAAACTACTATAGAAAGATTATCAACAGCTAACTTTGATTTATTGAGATACTGTCGAAGTGTTAGCGAACGTGCTCTCTCGAGATAACTAAACGCGCGTCCTGATTGTGCTTGCTTCAAACAGAGAGCTATCATATCTTCATAGACTTTCCAGGTCGTATGCAAGAAGGAAGGAGAAAGATCATATACCAGATTATTTAAGATGTGTTCGATTTGATTGATAGCAGATCTATACTGTCGAGCAGCCTTAGTATCGTTTCCTTGCAGAGCATAGATTTGTCCCAGCAGATAGTAGCTTTTATATAACTCTTCTTGAAGGTTATGCTGATTAGCTTGTACGATCATCTGCTTGCTTAAGCCAACAGCCTCATCCAGAATTGTATTCCTGCGGTCTTTTTTCTGGGGAGATTGAACATCCTTTATCAATACTCCAACTATGACCAAACTCGCACGAACAGAATATGCTAACAAGCCTTGCATATCACAATAACTTTTGACCAGGTAAGCCATATCGTAAGCGGTGCTGATCGAATCCATTTCCAATAGAAGTTCAGCTTGCTGTAGCCTGGTAAGAAAAGCAAGGGGAGCAAAGCCTCCATTATTAAAGAGATTCCAGGCTTCATCAAGAACAGTTAAAGCATCTTTTAATCTACCAGACGCTATCAAAACTGTTGCATGATCACGCAAAGCTTTTGCGGTATACAACGAGATGCCACATTCTCGATACGTTCTGGTTGCCTCTTCTGATAAAATGCAAGCTTCCTGTGTACGATTGAGCTTCACCAAGCAATTCGCCATACAGAGTTGAAGTTCTGCTAATCGCAAGGCATGAAGAGGAACATTATTATCTCGCTGCATCAAGTCATCCCGTACCTGGTAGTAACGTCTTAGAGCTGAACCATAATAGCCTAGAGTATAATCAAGGTCTGCTAAATTGATTTCTACTCTTGTAACTAATCCTTTCTCTCCAAGAGCGCTAAAGCACGCCTGAGCTTTCTGTTGAAGTTGATACGCTTGATCAAATTTCCCAAGCCAGGTGAGAAGCCTCGCCTGGTTGACTTCAGTAATGGCTATGGATCGTTTGATGAAGATTTCATCCTGATCTTTTATTGCAGGAAAGATTGCTAACATGTCTTCATACAAATGTAGCGCATCCTGATACTTTCCTATATTTTCGTAGATCACACCTGTATTGTTATCGATAACAGCAACCCAGTAGTATTCACTCAACCGCAAAAACACACTTCGAGCCTGAGCTGCCTCCTGTAGAGCTTCCTCTACATGCCCCAGCCATGCAACAGATGTAATCCAACTAATCCGCGAACGTGCCCAATTTCCTTCGTCCCCCAACCGTAGAAACTCTTCTCCCGCGGCATCTAGCATCCCCCTTCGCCTTCAATCCCAGCGCATGCGAATACATATCTTCCGTAAGTTCACCATAAAAAATCAGCAACTCAGCTATCTTGAGGGAAAGAAAAGGAGCATAAAGTACGCGCAGAGCTTCATCCGCCAGCAATTCCCCAACGGCTTTGTGATCGGATAGCTCTGCGATGTGTTCCTGAATGTAGGTTCGCCCATCTTCTATGGGCAATTCACGCAAGCGTTGTAAAAATAAATCGCTATCCATGTCTGGTGATTGGCTCCCCACACTGAGCAGAGTAGTAAGCGCACAACTTACAGGGAAGTACTCAGGCAAGCTGCAAGGAAGTACCTGCGGTCAGGCAGGACGATACGAGAAGGATCGTCCTGCCTGACCGCTACTCAACCACAGCCACTGCTGAACCCACGCTGGGTGCCTCTTTCAACTCTATCGGCTGGCACTGACACGCCGGAAAGACGGGTGCCTTTAGCTCTTTGTTGTAAAACAGGGCTTGAGAAGAGACTTCGCTCGATTGAATACTGGCGATGACCTGCTGGCTGGTCATCTGGGAGCCGACACCCCTCTCTTCCAGCATGCGTGCCACGAGGGCGCTGATGACAGGTGTGGCGAAGGAGGTGCCAGACCAGTAGGCCCAGGCGATTGAATTGGGAGCGTTGTAGTAGTCCTCGCAGTCTCCGCCAATACGTTTATGGTGATTGTGAGAATCGAGTTCCCCGGCATCGAGTTTCGGGTAGACAGGAGAACTGTAGACTCCAATGACTCCGTCGATATGGGTTGCGCCGGTCATACAATTGGTAGGCTCTGGCGCGACAGGCGGTGGCGATGTTTTCGAGGTGGGAGGCTTTACAGCTTTAGCGCGCTCTCCACCGTAGGTTGCAATACCATTCGGCTGTTCGTAAGAAGTTGCGCGATCACTAAAAGAGGAGGCTTTTTTCTCATTCCTGGTGACAGAAGCGACCGAAACGACTTCTGGGAAGTCCGCCGGGTAGCGCGGACCTATACGCCCTTTCATCTCAAGTGAATTTGAGTCGTTGCCAGCAGCCGAGACAATGACCGCACCAGCATTGACCGCACTGATGATCGCCTGGTGCAAAGCCTCACGCAGGGCGGTAGTCTTTCTATAGCGAAACCCTAACTTGCCGAGATCTCTAGTGAGTGGCGTCATAACCAGGCTCAAGTTTATCAGTACCGATTTCCCGTGCAAATCTTCCCCGGCACTCATACGGCCCACAATTTTCTCGAGCGCTTGTATCAGGTCGTTGGCTCTGCCAATGCCATAATCATTGAGGATACGTACACACTCGATATTCGCACCGCGTGCGAGATCGCGTATGATGCCGGTGACGAAGAGGCCATGATCCAGCATCTTGAAGCCATAGAGTCTCTTGTACAGGTCTCTCCCGGTTCTCGGAGACTGCTCACTCTCCAGCAATGCCGTGAACTTCTGGTAACGCACGTTGATAGCGGGAGCAGCCGCATTGAAAGGGTCGGAAAATTGCATGCCCGTTACCATGTCTTGCAGCAACCGATTTCTGTTGGCTCCGCCAGGTGGATTGGCGAGTTCCGCTGCCTTTTTGAGTTGACCTTCTGTAGGGAAGGTGTCGAGGACAAAGACTGTGACTCCAGAGCCATCTTTGTCTTTCAGCTCCGATGAAAGTGACGGCAGATCGATGTGGCTGTAACCAGAGGCGATACAGGGATCGTCTTGCGCTACAGGCATAGGTGGAGAGGAAGGACAGCCATGTATGCCATCCTGGGTACCACCGCCGTACCAGTTGGGCATAGCAGGAGGAAGCGGAATCCGTTCCCCAGAGGGAGTTGTAATGAACTCGGTTGTATTGAACGCGTTCACAATCCTGATAGTATGATCTACTTCATCATCTCCGTCTCCATTCTTTTCCATTGCGGCCTGCTTTTTGAATGCCGAAGGAGTAGCCTGCGTAGGAGCCAAATTGAAAAACGTCATGATTACGCTCTTGCCATCGGGCGTGGGGAACAGGTATTTGCCAGGCGAACTGGTGAGAATCTGCTCACCGTGGTCAGCACCCTGTGTGCCTTCTTTGTCCCCCGCACCACCATCCAGTTGGGATTCGCCCATTTTCTCTCCTGTAACAGGATGCGTGACATCCTTATCGGTAAAGGATTGCAGGGTAACGTGATAGTTCTGCACCAGGTGATTATTAATGTCGTCCAGGCGCAACGATTCGAGAATGGGCTGTTTGTTGCCGGGAGTGGGTGGCAGCGAGGAAAAAAATCTCAGAGCGATTTGATTAGGGGACCACCATACTACATTTTTCCTAAGCATACCCATGCCCATTGATGCTTGTTTGTCGTCCATTGTAACCTCCATGTCTCTCCATCTCGCGTGGAGAAAAGGTATAAGTAGATTTTTCACCTAACAATGAAACGCTAGAGCATTACTTTTTTAGCGCTTCACTTTTCGTTCCAGGGGAAGAAAATGCCAGCTGTTGAAACATAAGAGGTCCAGCATCCCCAACCAGACGAAATGATGCCCAGAAATAGGGGTGTGTGTAGATTGAAGATGTGCGATCAAGCAAATTGCGCTGGGCCATGCGCAGCGCCTGTACCTTGCTTTCTCTTTGCATAAGGCGCTGGTAAAAGAGCTGCATCAACTCACTGGTCGCGTTATCCTCCACGGGCCACAGGCTCATCACCAGCGACGTTGCTCCAGCAGCCAGGAATGCTCGTCCCAAACCCAACTGCTCGTCACCACCACCGCTCAGCGCTAACCCGGTTTCGCAGCCGCTCAGCGTGACGAGTTCACACCCATGCAGGTTCAAGTTGAAGGCATCAATGGCATTGAGTTGTCCATCCGCCAGCAGTATCGAGGAAAAATTAGGCGCATCTAACCTGCTCTGACCATGCGTTGCCAGGTGAATAATGGGACTACCTGGAGCCTGCTCGATCAGACGAGTAATCGTGGCTTCATGCTCAAGGTAGTATCGCCCATCAAGCATGGTGGCGAGTGTCTTTGCCTCTTCGAGCGCGCGCTGCAACTGCTTATTGCCTGAGTAGCCAAAGATGAGTGGTTTCTGATACGGTTGCCCGTCTTGAGGGTCCACTCTACCAGGCTCATCCTTATGGGTGAGTAGTTGTGGCAGCAAGCTGCTTGCAGGCAGGTAGTTGATCTGAAAATCTTCAATCAGGAAGTGTGAGCCATCATAGAGCGCATGAAATGGAAGCTTGTGGAGCGGCCCATAAGGGACAATCGTCAGATACCCTGAAGATGGAGGCAACAAAGATGCCACCGGAGCTACTAAGAGATCGTAGAGTTTCTGCAAGAGACGACGAACCACGTGCTCCTGCCGACTAGACAACTCGGTTGGCAGTAAACGTATATGGAGTAAAGGCAACAGGCGTTCCAATTGCTCTAGACCATCAGGAACCTCGTGGGTCATCAACTGTTCTGCTGTAAGTGCAAAAATGACCAGTTTCCCTTTGTAAAGAAAATACTCCAGCAACAATTGCCCAGGAGCGAGGTGCTGGCGTAACCGAGTGACATCGACCTGTTTTGTACTACGCTTTGCGTGTTTCCTCATATGTGCTGTGAGAGAAGTACCAGACTGGTAGAGATAGAGAAGTTCGAATAATTCACTTATTTTTGCCTCACATTGCTTCAGTTCTTGCTGGAGTACCGCTCGATCAATAGAAGGAGACACGAGTGCCTCACCATCTGCCAGTAGAACACTGTAGCGACGGTAACTTCTCTGCCAGTTCTCTAATTCTTGCTGTGTACGCAATACGGCTGCACTATTCGCTTGTGACACGGCAGGTGACTTGGCTTCCTTATCTTCTGCTCTTTTTCCCTGTAACGTCTTTGATCTATCGAGGTGTTGACGTAATGCCATAGAACGCGCCTGTTCAAGATAGCCGAAAGCCCACTCTAACTGCGACTGCTGTAAACATAGGGCGATCATGTCTTCATACACCATCCAGGTAGTGTGCAAGAATGAAGGCGATAGGTCATATACAAGATCATCCAACATGCGTTCAATCTGAACAATAGCAGCCTCATAGTGCTTTGTAGCCTCTGTGAAGTTTTGCTGAAGAGCAAAAAGTTGCCCCAGGAGATACTGGCTCTGATAGACCTCCTCTTGCAGGTTGTGCTGGCGCGCCTGCGAAGATGCTGGCTTACATAAGAATATGGCTTCCTGTAGAAGAACTGCCTGCTGATTACTGATATCAGCTTTTCGTGCTTTTTTTATCAAGGCACCGATCATCACGAGGCTAGCACGTACAGAACGCGCTACCAGGCCTTGCGCTTCAAAATACTCTTTGAGCAGATGAGCCCGCTCATATGCAGCATCAAGAGATTCCAATTTGAGGAGAAGTTCGGCCTGCTGAAGTTTGGCGATAGCTGCATGATATGCAAAACCGCCTTTACTATAGAGCGTCCAGGCCTCATCCAGGGCTTTGATCGCTTCTTCTAACTTGCCAGCAGCTACAAGCATGATTGCATATTCGCGTAGCGCTTCACCGGTATCCAATGATATACCCCGCTGTCGGTAAGTCTGCACTGCCTCAAATGCCAATTGGCAGGATTCCTGCGCTCGATCGAGCTTTACCAGGCAGTTAGCGATACGGAGCTTGAGTATACCCAGCAACCAGGGATCATCAATCGTGTTTTGTACCAGGCTATCGCGAGCCTGGTAGTACCGTTGTAGCGCGGAACCATAATACCCCTGTGCATAATCGAGATTTGCCAGATTGCTCTCCGCGATTATCGCCAGATTTGTTTCTCCAAGAGTCCTGAAGGTGGTCAAGGCCTTCTGCACAAGACGATACGGCTCTCCAAATTCGCCGGTCCAGGAGAGAGTGATTGCCTTGTTCATTTCTGCCAGCGCTATAGCGCGCTTGATAGTCGCATCACTCTGGTCTGTCAGTGTTGGATAAATGGCGAGCATTCTGTCATACAGATTGATCTCTTCCTGATAGCGCCCCACATGTTTTAAGATCACTGCTGTGTTATTATCGATGACACACGCCCAATAATATTCACCCAGGCGCTGAAACACGCCCCGGGCACGAGCCGCCTCTTGCAGCGCCTCCTCGAGGCGACCAAGCCATGCACAGGAGATAATCCAGGTAATACGGCTACGGGCCCAGTTTCCTTCATCTCCCAGGCGTAAGAATTCCTCTCCAGCGGCATCCAGAGACTCCATCGCTGCCTGGTGAAGTCCTATAGCTCTGAGAGCGTCTCCTTTGGCCTTTAGACCGAGAGCGTGAGATGAGAGATGGGAAACGTACTCGCCGAAAAAAGTCAACAATTCTGCCAATTTGAGCGAGACAGCAGGATTGGTGTAGAGTTGCTTGAGCGCTTCATCTGCCAGCAACTCCCCAACGGCTTTGTGGTCGGCTAGCTCTGCGATATGTTCCTGAATGTAGGCTCGCCCATCTTCTATGGGCAATTCACGCAAGCGTTGTAAAAATAAATCGCTGTCCATGTTCGATGATTCGCTCCCCACACTGAGCAGAGTAGTAAATACACAACTTACAGGGAAGTACGATGGACCTCTCTATAAGGAAAGAGATGGGTCACCCGTGATCGATGTTCAATCCGTCAATAATAATTTCGCGGCCTGGCAGATGGATGATCATGACGTACTCGCCATCGGGTACGGGTTTGAAGACGACGTTGCCCAGGTCGTCTACCTGGGTGCGCAGCAACGGCATGGTCCTTGCGGAATTGCCATTAGCGGTCGCAGGGAGCGGCGCGGTGTAGAGTTCGGCAGCCACGCCTGCAAAGGCTTCCACGTCCTCGTCGGGATTGACGCTGGTCAAGATGCCCAGCAGCATATGCTCTCCACTACTGGTACGTGAGAGATGCAATGAAAGATCCACCGCTTCGGCTTTGTACTGGCGCGGCCAGGACGTTTCCTGCGCATCGCTGCGCAAGACGAATTGCAGCTGCGGGCGTTTCACCCGCGTCGCGAAAATGCGGCGTACCAGGGCATACGGAGTAAATGAAGGGACTGGAAACTCGAGGGGCTGCTCCTGCATATAGCGACGGGCTTCCTCGACTTCGGCCATACACAGCGGGCAATCGAGCAGGTGGCTGGCGATGCGTTGGCGGTCTTCGGGCGATAGGCCACCAATACTATAGTACGTCAATTGCCCGGCATCGGGACATTGACTACGATAGAAGCGCGAAACCAGGGATGCATTGGCACTCTGATAGCGAACCAGTCGTCGCTGGCAGGTTTCACACTGCTCCAGGTGGCTGCTGGCCTCCGCCGATAATGCCTCGCCATCGAGGGCAAAGCCAATAAGCTCCTCGTCGCTGGGGGCTATGTCATGTAAACAGTCCATCGTTCGTTCTTCCTCAACTGCTTCTAATTGGCACGTAGAGACCGACAGCCAGGTACTCTACAATTCTCACACGTCCGATAGGTGTGTCGATGTATAAACGATGCACCTGCGTTTTTTAGAGCATTGTTTCTGAGTAACCTGGCTGTCCGCATGATATTTTATTTTTCCTCGTCGCTCAGCCGCCAGCGAATCTGGTCGGCATTGCGTAAGAGCCGTTCAAGCACATTGCGATGCAAGCGATACACTTCCTTCACATTACTAAATTCGTCCTGGCACTGGCGTACCACCTCGCGCGGTTTGAGGCCACAGTGAATAATCAGGTAGGCAATCCGCTTTTCGCGCTCGGTCGGCAAGAAGCTCTCGATCACTTCCCACAGGTCGCGTCCATCATCCTGCTCTTCTGCCGCCGGCTCTTCGGGAAAGCCCGACCCAGGGTCCGGCAATGGGAGCACCTGGCGCGCATGCGCGCGAATCGTATCCTGTAGCTCTCCATGTAGACTGGCCTTCAAGTACGTCAAAGCGGCTGCCAGCGAATGGAACACCACCGCTTGATTGCGCGTGGCCCTCCAGAAACGGGTAAACGCCAGGTCGACAAAATTCTCTTCGCTCTCATAGCGCATGGCGCTTTCCCGCAGTGGGTGATTGCGCAGCCAGCCCACCACCATACGCCGAAAGTTGCGTGTTAGCAGTTCCCACGCACCGTTATCTTGTTTGGTAATGGCACGATAGAAAATTTCAAGGCAGTACCGGTCGTTAAAGACCTCACCTTTACGAAAGTTGGCGACCTCGCGCTGGCAGCGTTCTGCGAGTGCTGCCAGGCTCATTTGGTCAGGTAGGTCTTCCATCTCTACACCCATCATTCGACCTACTTTCTTGCAGGGGTCTTTCCTACACCCCTACAACCGTAACATAACTGGCACGTATGACGTGTGGGCCATGTGTGGGCAACACTTTTTACATGCAGGTATGTCAAGCCACTCGCTTCTACAAAACACTGTTACGATACTGTGATAGACGTATTAAACCGGCAGTAATCAAATTGCTGTGAAACGCTGGTCGCAGGTCCGTCTCTCCTAAAGAACCCGCGCGGAACGGAAGAAACCGACGACAACGGTATTTTTGCATAGTTAAGCTCACATTTAGCTTAACGTACCGCTGCAATACTGTCAAGGTAAACAAGCACATGATGTGTGTGATTCAATTCACTTTCTGTCATCACATGTACACTTTGCCAGGCTGCATTTGTTATAAGCATAACCGAAACGCGTGGAAATGTGATGTGACAAATGACCCATTTGTCGAGGCTTTCCTGCAATAGAGGGCTTAATGCCTACTTTTTTTCCTCTTTCTCTTGTGACTTACTCTCTTCGTGTTTCTTTTAGAACTGTTGGGATTAATAGCCTTTTCTGCTTTCTCATCGATGAGATCCTCTTCGGAGGCCACTTCCGGGGTCGGAAGTGGCCTCCAAAGAGGAAAAGGGATGCCCAGGAAACGATTGATGATGATAGCCTGAAGTGTCAGTGCCCCGACAGCAAGCATGAGCACACCAAGTTGCGAGGGTTTTGACATGATACCCAGGGAGATAAGCAGCGTCGTTGCCCCAGCAGGTGGGTGAGGTACACTTAGCAGCACCATGAAGCCCGCAGTGAGTGCCAGTGAGAGCCCGGCAGCGATAACATGCCGCCACGTCACACCAAAGATAAGTGCTGGCCCCGCCAGCGTTAGACCAGTCACGACAAGACTGAAATACCCCGCGCATACACCAATCCCGTGGCCAAGCACTGTATTGCGGGGAGAGGCGCTTGGCGCTGTTGGTGTGGTGAAGAAGAGAAAGGCTGTGGGACCGAGTGAGGGGAACACAAAACGTGAGTTCGTCAGGACGGCAGCAGTTGCCATTACTCCCAGGCTGATACCAGTGCTGATAGCACTGAAAAGTGCGCGTGCAATGATATTTGAACCAGGCTGCAAAATCCATGAAAGCCGAATACGCATACTACTATTACCTCATTATGCGAGATAAATGGATTATAACGTCTGGTGTGAGTAAGCAAGTATCTCATTCACACCAAACATACAGCAACTATCTGCTACTCTCTATACCGGACAGCCGAACCCTTGAAGTGGTTCCTGCCAGGGGGCTGGCTGATAAAAAAAGTTTGGTTTGAGTTTCGTATTCTTATAGTGGGTAAGGTGGAAGACAGGAGTTGCTGAGCCGGAAATTGGCGGTACTATCCAGACCCAATGCGCTGGCACCGTTCGTCCAGCTTGACTTTCCAACTCCTCGTGACGGATAAATTGTCGGGTGGCGGTATGGTGGTCTACGATAGTGACTCCTTGCTTTGCAAAAGAGTCCAATACAGCTATGTTCAATTCGACCAGCGCTTGATCTTTCCAAAGCGAACGATCGGAGCGAGTATCGAGCCCCATTTTCTTAGCGACCACGGGGAGCATATTGTAACGATCAACATCTCCCAGGTTGCGCGCTCCAATCTCGGCACCCATGTACCAGCCATTAAAAGGTGCAGCGGTGTAGGAAATTCCTCCAATCTCCATGCGCATATTGGAGATAGCCGGAAGAGCGTGCCACTTGAGTCCCAACTCAGCGAACCAGGGGTAGACAGGATGACTTATGGGAACCTCAAGAACGGCTTCAGATGGCAGTTCAAACACCTTGGGAGGCTGATCCGGCATCTGAATGACCAGGGGAAGAACATCGAAAGGCGTACCTCTTGCACCATTCCAACCCAGTCGATGGATCGCTTCGGTCAGTTCTACATGGAGAGGGTCACCAATGATGGAGCCATCTGCCTGTCGGTAGCCTGCGTAGCGAATGTACTGCGGATTCCAAATGCGTATTCCCAACTGATGTGGCTTTTGTGGGGCAAAAATGGTGATCATCGGCCTCATTTTTCCTTTGTTCGTTGCAGCGTGGATGTGCTCAATGATCGCCTCGAAGACGTCCTGGGCATGTGTGAGGTGACGCATATCGCGCACCAGGAGAGATTTCCACTGTAGTCGTCCGATGCAGTGTGTATTATTGCGCCAGGCAACCTTTGCTCCATACACCAGCTCTTCAGAAGTGTGCTCATATGTTCCGGTGCGTTCGATCTGTGTTTGGATCTCTGCAAACCGCTCTGGATGGACGCTGGATGGTCCGCACTCTTGCTGAAGCACTTGCAAGTACCCACGTGCTTCAGCAAAAATCTTTTCATGATCCAGTAAGGAAGAGCCGTATTGCTCCTGGATCGCTGTTTGGACGTTTGAGAGATTTTCTAATTGAAGTAGAGAAACTGATTGTTGTGACACGGGTCTTGTCCCCTCCCGGCTTTTATGAAATACATTATTCCTTCTCGGTTGAGCAAGTCTCTCCCTGCTTACCTTTTTCCTTGAGGTAAGGCAGGTTGAAGATAGTTACCACCCAGTTCGTTATAAAGTGGCTTCAGCAGGGTACGACTCGGTGGAGCCAAAATGGGGCGATCTTTCTGCTTGGCGTCACGCAGCGCTCCAACCAGGCGTTCTGTCTCTGTCTGAATCATCCCAAGCTCACTCTGGACATAATTCGCTTGAGCCTGAAGCGATCCTACTATTCGTGCTGCGTTCAACTTCGTCTGATGGAGTTCAATATCAGCCTGGCTCAAGCGCTGGAGTCGAGCAAGTAAGTTATTGAGTGAGTAAGCAATTTGCCATAAGACATGATCCTCTGTCAAGGGAGCGCGCGCACTGAAGTTTCCATTGGCCGTTTGCACATGTGTTTGCAAAATTAACTGGATGCCTGCTTCGAGCTGGTACTTCTGTTCGGCATTGGAACGCTCCAGTGCAATGATCTCTGCTATTGTTTGGTTGAGTTTGTAGGCGGTTGGTCGGAACACGAATGACCCTTCCAGAAGTAAGACGGACAGTGTAATCCCGATCAAGATCAGTTCAGTTGTTCTCAGCGTTGCCACCCGAGCCTCTGCCTCCTTTTGGTACTGGGAAACGATCTGGTTCATTCCCACGAGGAAGCTAGCCTCCTGGGCGAGAATCGTTTGCACGAACGGTCCAAGAGTGACCTGCTGGTTCACTCCTGATTGCTCCTGATTAACCACCGAGAGGATGCTATTGGCGGCACCCAGCATTGCTTGATAGTTCGGCTCGATCACGCTAAACAGATTCTTGATCTCGTCACTATTGTTGCCAGGCAGGCCCAGTTGTGCATCGCCATGCTGCAAACCTTGTTGCGAGCTTTCCCACAGGGCCACGGCTTGCCGGAGTTCTCCTGTGCGTACCTTGCGCACTGCAGAATCAGTGGTGTACTCAATAACGAGTGCTGCTTTGCTGATTTTCTGGCTGAGCATCCTCTGTCGCCCGGCTATGTTGATCACTAATGCATCGCTCCCCTGCTGTTGGATCGCGACCTGAATCACGATCTGGCCGAGAATCGCTAACAGTGCAACCGTGCTAAGCGCACAAATATAGAGGATCGTGAGACGACGGGTAGGGGATTTCTTGTTGGGTACGTTGTCCATAAAGATGAGCCTCCGATTTCGAGTTTATTTCTTTATGCCAGATGAGAGCCCGATTATGGGGGGTATTCAGGGCTTCTGTCTCGGATACACCATCTTTCTCAAAGTGGCCTCATCTATGCATCCATGCATTTCGACGCATGAATGGCAAAGATAATAACGCAACAAGTACTATAAGTATACAAGAAAAGTTTGTCAGACTCTTAAGGCAGTTTGCTTGACTTTGCGTAACCGTTAGAGTGCGATAAATGCGTCAGTAACGGAAGTTAGCAGCAAAACATGTGCTCTTCTACGAAGATAAGGAGTGCGCTTCGCTCAGGCAATCGGAAAAAGGAAATAGCTTGTAGCAACCCCAAAAAACGGGTATACTGTAATTGGATGCTTTTGTATGTTTTGCCAATTATCTTGATTACTCGCAGGTTAGACCGGACAACTGAATGTGACAAGTTGAAGATACACAGTGGGAACGACCATGAAGAAGCGTATCTTGCTTGGGATCGATGCACCAATTTCCCCTGCCACGCAGCACGCGCTGCGCATGATTAGCGAGTTGATCGAGCAGGCTATACCACAACTCCACCTCGTGCTACTCCACGTAATCCCTGTCCCCAACGTTAACTCACCCGCGCTTGGCATGTACGTCGGTCAAATGCAGTCGGCCTCGTCTACCAGCGACCAACGCGCCGAAGGAGGATTGGCGTTGCGCAGAGCGCAGATCGAATTACAGAATCGCGGACTCGCGCCCGATCAAATTGAAACACTCACACGCCTGGGTTCACCCGCCGAAGAGCTGGCTAAAGCGGCAAAGGAATTACAGGTTGATGTGATTGTCGTAGGCAGCCGGGGAAATGGCGCCAGGCAGCAGGCGCGGCGTTTCTTTGCCGGGAGCATTTCGCGTCGCATTCTCGCGCTGGCCCCCTGTCCCGTCATGATTGTCACTCTTCCTCATCCCATCCACATCAAGCAACCTCATGATCTCGTGAAGTGGTACGAAGAATCGATTACCCGCTACCTGCAAGAACATAGGGGCGATCTCACCGTCTTTACCCCTCAAGAGGTCGCGCTGGCATTCATCCCGCCCCACAAAAAAGGGCCAGGGCGCAAAGAACGAGCCGCCGCCATCCTCGCCCTGGAACATCTAGCGCGCAATGGCGTCCTCTGCCGCCACGATGTCAAAGGCGAAATGCGCTACGTGAATGATTAAACAGGTACCGCGAGCCCGGCGTAGGGACAATGGGCGGCAGTGAAGAGGGGAGGGGGCCTTGTGCTTGTCCTTCCCGGGTAGGCGATGAGGTACAGAGGACAAGCACAAGGCCCCCTCACCGCACCGCTCCTTGTCCCTACAACAGCTGCTCCAATTCTTCTGCGGTCGTTACAGGCGCCAAACACGCGAAATTCTGGCAAACATACGCTGTGGCCTTGCCATCTTTTGCTGGCCGATCGGTGAGCAGAGGGACAGCCTGGATGGCCTCACTATCGGTGGGAGCCGCGCAGGCCAGCACGCTATTGGGGAGATAGCGGCTGTTTATCACATGCAATAAAGCGCGCGTATCGGCCTGCTGCGGGTCGCCAATAATGGCAAACTCCTTCACGGGCGACATAGCAAAGTCGAGCGCGCCGAGCACATGCCCGAACGCCTGTGGATGCTGCACCATCACGTCAGCCAGCCCCCGCAGGTACTCGTCGGCGCGCTGGCGATACGACTCCTCGCCTGTGAACGCCGCCAGGCGCAGCAGGACCTCTATCGCCCCACTGTTACCCGCGGGCGTGGCATTGTCCATAATATCTTTAGGGCGGCTAACCAACGCTTCATGATCGCTGCCCGTGTCAAAGAATCCGCCTTGCTGGTCATCCGCGAAGAGTTTGATGGCCTCGTCCATCAAGCGGCGCGCCTCGGTGAACCAGCGTGGTTGCAGGTCGGCCTCGTACAGCGCCAGCAGGCCATCGGCCAGGAACGTATAGTCCTCCAGGTAGCCGTTGAGCCGCCCGCGACCATCCTTGTAGGTGCGCAGTACACGTCCATCCCGACACAAGTGCTGCAACAAAAAACCGGCATTCTTGACCGCTACTTGCAGATAGTCGGCGCGCTCAAGACAACGCCCCGCTTCCGCGAAACTGCGCAGCATCAACCCATTCCACGAGGTGAGTATTTTCTCATCGCGCCCCGGTTTGACACGCTGCTCTCGTACCTGGAAGAGCGTTTTGCGCCCACGTTCCAGCGCGTCCTGCAAGCGTTCCAGGCTTACCTGCGCCTGGTCTGCCACGGCCTGCGCATCTCGCTCGACATGCAGAATATTCTTCCCCTCGAAATTGCCGCGCCGCGATACATCATAATAGAGCATGAAGAGCGCGGGGTCTTCACCCGGCAGGGCTGCCTCAATCTCGTCAGGCGTCCAGGTGAAAAACTTGCCCTCTTCTCCCTCGCTGTCCGCGTCCTGGGTAGAGTAGAAACCGCCCTCCGGCGAGACCATTTCGCGCACGACGTAGTCCAGTGTTTCTTCAACAATGCGCCGGTAGAATGGATTACCCGTTACAAGATAAGCGTGTAGATAGATTCTACTGAGCAGGGCATTATCGTATAGCATTTTCTCAAAGTGCGGCACCAGCCACTCGGCATCGACCGAATAACGGTGGAAGCCGCCGCCCAACTGGTCATAGATGCCGCCACGTGCCATCTGCTGCAAGGTCGTTTCGACGATCTCTAACTCTGGCCGCGTGGCCTTTGTGCCAATTTCACCGCGCACGCGATGCAGGTGCATGCGCAAGAGAAATTCCAGGGCCATCGTATTGGGAAACTTGGGCGCGTTGCCAAAACCGCCGTGCGCCGCGTCAAAGTCGGCGGCCAGTTCCTGGCTGGCATTCGCAAGCATCTCCAACGGCATCGCGCCTGTAGAGGCAATGTCACCCTTGCCACGCAGCGGGGAACTACTGCGCTTCTGTAAGTAATCGGCAAGCTGCGCCGCCTGCTCCTCAACCTGGTCGCGCCGGTTCTGATACACATCGGCCATGGTCAACAGGATACGCGGAAAACCCGGCATGACCTCGCGCCCATATTGCCGGTCGCGCGGCGGGTAATAGGTTCCGCCATAGAAAGGGCGTCCATCAGGCGTGAGAAAGACGGTCATAGGCCAGCCACCTTGCTGTGTAAGGGCCTGCACCGCCTGCATATAGATGCTATCGATGTCGGGCCGCTCTTCGCGGTCTACCTTGATCGAGACAAAATGCTGATTCATCAGGTCGGCAATCTCTTCATTCTCGAAGGATTCGCGCTCCATCACATGGCACCAGTGGCAGGCCGAATAGCCAACACTCAACAAAATGGGCCTATCGAGTTCCTTCGCCTTTTGCAGCGCCTCCTCACCCCAGGGATACCAATCCACAGGGTTATGCGCATGCTGGAGCAAATATGGGCTGGTCTCATGAATGAGCCGGTTGGTATGTGTATGTTGCGTTGATGATGTTGTATTTGTTGTATCGGACATGATTCTCCTCAGGGTAAGCTTTCTTCAAAGTACATAGGCATTGTACCATATGAGGATTTTCGCCCTGGAAGTTAAATCACTCTACCCCGACACACTCCGCACAACAATAGTGATCTGGCTCGGATCCGTGGGCAATGTACTCCCTGTTATATCGGCCTGCTTTACACCGCTCTGCGCTGTTAATAGAGCCTGGGCATCCGTCTTACTCTTGCCGGCGATTAATTTCGCCAGTGCCTGCTTCTGAGCATCGCTGAAGTGGAAAACCCACAGGCCCTTCGCGTTGACAATCAATGTGATTGTCCCTTGTGTTACGGTGGAAGTGGTTATTGCAGTAGTCACCTTCCCTACAAGTGTATAGCCGCTACCAGGATTACTCCCAGCCTGTTGTTTGAGCAGTTGTTCTGCCAGCGCCAGCGCCCCAGCATGATCGTATACCTCACCCGTACATGTGAACGTCACCGTTACCGTCACGTTCGCTGCCTGATCACCTACTTTATGGTCGGAAGTCACATTCGGCTTGCATTGGGGAGTACCAATCAATTGTTCGTTGGCTTGAATTTTTGACTGCAACACCTGCTGCACATTGGGCGTATTTGCCGCGATCAAGGTATTGGCTGCGCCATCGATGTCGCTCTGCTTTACAACAGTGGAGGTTCCAGCGTTCTGTCCACCCGTGAAAGGCGCGAGGTTATAAAATGCACAACAACTGTACGAACTCCCGTTATAGAAGCCAAGATTCGTATTACCATTGTGATCCCAGTCAATAACGTTGCCAATCGTTCCAGTCTGAGCCACATGGGCAAAAACATCCGCGGTACTGTTATTTCCATTCTTGGAACCTGGAATGGTCACAGCCGCATCAAGCACCATTTGTATAGAGGGGGAGTTTTCATTTAGAACGACGGTACCAGCATTGAATGTCGCTGGAGTACTGTCAAGATTAAGAATTGTCAAAGTGCCTGTCGCGTGTGTGCCTGAAGTAGTTGCCGTGCCTGTTGCCTGTACTGTCTGTGTTTGCGCTGGAGTGATTGAGGTCAACTGGCGTGCCTGTACTTGCTGCTTTGAGGCATCAGGGGTTCCAGTCACCGCCGAGATCGTATAGGTTTGTTTCAGGTCCGTACTTGCCGGGGTAATCGTCACTGTGCTCGTGGAGACCGTACCAGGTAGAAGCCCCAGCAAGCCAAACGCGGCATAGACGATGCCACCGGCAATCAGCAGCACAACAAGGGCGACCAGCGCAATTACGAGTAGTGGTCGGCGTTTGTTTTTAACAGTGGGAGGAGCGCCGCCTCCATTTCTCGGAAAAGCAAATTCCGTTCTTGCCGAGTGATCGATTGCCTGGTTTCCTCCGGCTCCTGGAAGGCTCGCTGTCCCTACGGGCGGAGCAAATTGGACTTCTGTCTGCGCTACACCGCTTCCTGCGTTTTGCTGGCCTGACTGTGTGATGACAGTGGGTTGTTGCGTGGGTACTGCATCTACTGGGGAGGAAACCGGCAGCGTCTTAGGAGCAAATGAAGACGTATCAGCGCCCTGCATCATTTGCACCGCTTGTTGGAAAGCATTCGCAAATGCGGTGATAGAGGCAAAACGCATCTCGGTTTTTTTCGCCAGGGCGTGGAGGAGCACTATATCAATCTCTTTAGAAAGGCGTGGATTAAAAGCACTCGGCGGCGGAGCTTCTATATTAAGATGCTGGTACATCATACGCCCAAGTGATCCCTGAAACGGTGGGCGTCCCGTAAGCAGTTCGTAGGTCATCACTGCCAGCGCATACTGATCCGTTGCGGGCCGCGCTTCGCCCTCCCAAAGCTCTGGAGCCATATAGATGGGCGTGCCACGAATGGACTGGCTTGCATTAGCGGTAGCAGTTGTAAGTCTTGCGATGCCAAAGTCGGCCAATAGCACGTCGGGAAGCGCCGAATTTCCATCCCTGTAGCGCAAGAGGAAGTTGGAAGGTTTGACATCCTGGTGAATAATCTGACGAGTGTGAGCATGTTGTAGTGCGTCTGCCGCCTGGCGAACAATGTGGACGATCCCTGAGAGTGAGAGCAACTCACCGGTGTTACGTTGGCGCAGCCAGCTAGCAAGTGACCCTTCCTGGCGGTAAGGCATTACGAGATAGGTGAGGGTCATGTCATTGAGAAGTACTTCACCATAGTCAAAGAGTGGCAAGATGTTGGGGTGATCCAATTTGGCGATAGCTCTCGCCTCACGCTGGAAAAGACGGATCGCATCTGTCGCTGCATCCGTGGTGGGATAAGAACTCGCCTCAGTCCGAATTACTTTGATGGCTACTTGTTGTTCGATGCGCGCGTCCTCGGCAAGATACACATCGCCCATTCCCCCACTACCAAGCAGGTGTAAGAGGTGATAGCGACCAATATGCTGTCCTTCGAGTGACATATACCCTCCTCCACTGTCAATACACAAGCACAGTGTAAAGAGATGGAGATTTGCTCGCAACAAGAGTATAACACAAGAATTGAGTAGAAAAAAGTGACAGAATCCCATTCTAAACCCTTGACTTTATCCCACTCAGTCATTATAATTATGACCAGACAATCAAAATTAGTCATAATGACTGGCTGGTCATTTGGTCATAGCAAGACGAGAGGAAGTAAAAGCATTGCCAGGTCGGAGAAATAGCGCGGGTCTCAAGCAGGAAGAAGGTTCCAGGCGACAGGAGCGCGCAGAGCGCATTCTCGATGCCGCGTCTGAACTCATCCAGCGTTGGGGTTACAACAAAACCACCATTGACGATATCGCCAAACAGGCAGGCGTAGCAAAGGGAACCATCTACCTGCACTGGAAAACGCGCGAGGACCTGTTTCGAGCATTGATGAACCGCGAAGAAATGCTGATGGCTGAAGATATCAGGCAGCGCATGGCCAGCGACCCCGAAGGAATGACATTGCATGGGATGATGAAAAACGCGATGCTGGTTACCATGAAGCGTCCACTGATGAAAGCGGTGGTTTTGCGCGATACAGATATGATGGGCGAATGGGCGCGGAATGAGTACAGCACTGAAGCATATCAGAAAAGGCTTGAAGGATATAAAACCTTTATCGAGTTCTTGCGCAGTCAGGGAGCAGTGCGCACCGATTCCAGCTTTCGCGACATGATGTACCTCTTGAGCATACTCAGCATTGGCATGCTGGTGGTTGATCAGTGGTTGCCTGAAGAACTTCAGTTGTCTGACGAGGAAGCAGTGGAATTATTGGCGAAAACCGTGCAGCGCATGCTCGAACCACCTACGGCTCCTCCAGAGGATGCTGCGCGAGAAGTGTCAAATGTGTTCAAGCAATATATGGATTTTGTAGTAAATTCTACGAAAGAACAGAGTCAAAAGGAGATGGAGTTATGACCACTCAAGAGCCAACTATTGTTATTGACAATCTATACAAATCTTATGGCAAAGTTCAGGCGGTGAAGGGCATCTCAATGCGCGTGGAGCAGGGTGAAATCTTCGGCTTTCTTGGGCCAAATGGCGCCGGCAAGACGACGACGATTCGCTGCATGTTGGATGTGATTCGCCCTACATCAGGATCGCTTCGCGTACTGGGTATGGATGCACAGCGCGACAAATTGGCACTGCACGAGCATATTGGCTACCTGCCGGGTGACGTGCGCCTGCCTGGGCAAATGACCGGCAAGCAGGTCATCAACTACTTCTCGCGCTTGCAGGGTCGCGAACCCGTGCTGCTGAAAGACCTGGTGGCGCGTTTTGATGTGGAGTTGAAGCGGCCATTGAAAAGCTATTCCAAAGGTATGCGCCAGAAGATCGGTGTCGTACTGGCCTTTATGTGCGACCCCGATGTGCTGATCCTGGACGAGCCAACCTCTGGACTGGACCCACTATTGCAAAAGGCATTCAACGAATTTCTACTGGAAGAACAGGCGCGCGGGAAGACCATCTTCATGAGTTCGCACATCATGAGCGATGTCGAGAAGGTATGCCAGCGTGTCGCGGTCATCCGCAAAGGCGAACTCGTTACCGTCGAAGAGGTGGAAGCGCTGCGTGAGAAGGCGGGTCAGCGCGTTACCGTAGAATTTGGCGACCCTGTCACCATCGAAGAACTGGCACGTATTCCCGGCGTGAGCAATGTCAGCCGCAGCAATAGCGCCTTCCACCTCAATATGAGCGGCAGTATGGATCCCCTCATTAAGGCATTCAGCCGCCACGAGGTCATACGCCTGCAAGTTGAAGAAGCGCCACTCGAGGAAGTGTTCTTGAAGTTTTATGAAGACACTGAGGCAGAAAAGACAATGATGGAGACACGCTAAGGCGGGCGTGATTAATCGGGCCTCTACGAAAGGAGAGCCAATAATGGCTACCACATCCATTTCAAAAAGCATCGCCGCGCCAAAGAAACGCGCGCGCGGCCTGACCATAGCAACCGTATCGCTTATCAACGCCAAAGTACCGTTGGGGGCTGGGGCTTTCTACGGGTTTTTTATCGCCCTTGTAGTTGGCCTCATTTACCCTGTACTGTCCAAGCTGAATTTTAATGCTTACCTCACCTCTAATGCCGTAGCAGGCCTGGTAGGAGCAAAGCTCAATGATGCAAGCAGTTTTAGCGCTTTGATCGGGCTTGAACTCTATGGCGCGTTCTATGGCCTCATCTGGGGAGGTATTATTGGTTATATCGCGGGTGCGGCTCTACCCAGTACTTTCGAGAATGGAACGCTTGACCTGGCGCTGGCTCGGCCCATTAGCCGCACCCGCTATTACCTGGAACTCTGGTTTAGCGCGGTCCTGGCTAGCGTCATCATGAGCCTGACAACACTGCTGGCGGTCTGGATCAGCGCGCTCTTCGTACAAAACGCCAATATAGATGGGGGCTGGCTCATTATCACCCAGTTGATCGAGTTCGCGTTCATGTTCCTGGCAAGCGGCATTGGCATGTTGTTCGGCTCATTCATGAATGCCAGCCGTGCTGCTGGCGGTGCGGCTGTCGGCATTATCGGCCTGGCTTACCTGATGAATATACTGGGCGGACTCTCCAGTAACCTCTCCTGGATGCAGAAGATCGAGCCGTTCTACTACGCGCAGGGTACCCTGGCTATTGCTACGCACGATATCACCGCCTGGTATCCCTGGGTGCTGGTGATTGCTGGTCTCATCTGTGGCGTTGCCGGGCTGGTCATCTTCAACAAACGAGATTTGCCGGCAGTGTAGGTGTATAATACAATCTAACACAGCTTGATTTACGGGATGGGCGTACAGGTCCATCCCTTCTCTTTCGATTATAGCTTTCTAGCATCGAATGCGATAGAATTAGAACATTATATCGTCTTAACCGGTTAAGAGAAAGAATCCAAATGACATCTCTTCATTCATGGCAGAATACAGTAAGTACAGCCACTACCTATCTTCGTGATCTTGACCCCATCATGGCCCACGCCATTGAACGGGTCGGCCCATGTACCCTGACCCCCAATCCCAACCTGTTTGAGACGCTGGTGGATGCCATCATCTCACAACAGATCTCGGTCAAAGCCGCCGACGCGATTATGGGACGCATGCGCAAGGCTGCTGTTGGCGAGTCTGGAGAATTGATCACACCGGAAGCTTTGTTGCCGCTCGATCACGACGCGCTGCGAGCGGCAGGCCTCTCACCACAGAAGATACGCTACATCCGTGACCTGACCGAGCGTGTGAGTACTGGCCAACTCGATCTTGAGCAGGTAAGCGCACTCGATGACGAAGCCGCCATCGCCGAGCTGGTCAAAGTCAAAGGCATTGGCCGCTGGACAGCAGAGATGATGCTGATTTTTTCGCTTGGTCGGCCCGATGTGCTGCCCGTCGATGACCTGGGCTTCCTCGAAGGGGTACGCGAAGCCTACAACCTGGACGCCCGCCCAACACCGAAGGAGATGCGCGAACGCGGGGAAATATGGAGACCCTATCGGACTTTTGCGACGTGGTATATGTGGTCGATACGCAGGCTTGCGATGAAGTACGAGAAGGAACGGACACGGATCGTATCGCTGTAGATAATACACAAAATACAGGTTCTCGCCAACGAACTCAAGAGACAGAACCTTACTGAAACTATCCACGAGATCATGCGCTTCTAAAATAGAGGCATATTTGAAAAAGTCAGGTAAGGATACACTCTGACATGACAATGGACACACCCGACAACTACTACGCCATACTCGGCGTTCCAATAGATGCGGATAGCGATACGCTCAAGCGGGCGTACCGGCAACTCGCGCGGCGCTACCATCCTGATCTCGCGGGGCCAGAGGGCGCGATACAGATGAAACGCATCAACCGCGCCTACGATGTGCTGAGCGACCCGGAGAAACGGCTGAACTACGATACCATCATTGGCGGCGTAATTGACCTGCGCAGAGGAGGCATGGCACGCCCGCGCCCCGCTCAGCGCAGATTTGACCCGTCAGACGACATCGAGTTTTCCGGCCTCCGCATTTTTAGCACCAAAGGGCCATTTCAGAGCGGCCCTAAACTCCATACGCAGCTTGGGGTCATTTCTGCATTGTATAGTGTGCAGACAGACCAGGGATTGTTGGTGGCCGCCGGTTCGCTCGATAGCAAGGGACTCCTCTGGCAGACAGAACGCGATCAGACACCCATCAGTTTTGCTGCCGATAGCGCCTTTACCGTCGAGTCCCTGCGCGAATTGCGCTTCTCTGCTACTGGCGGCCTGGTAGCGGGCTGGGGGAGATTAGCCTTGCATGTATGGGATACCTCAAATGGCGCGCTGCTCTGGAGCTATGGGCCGGGTCAACGCGCTATCTCCGCGCATTATTCCTTTGATATAGTATTAAAGGAGACACAGGGCGGGGCGCGGGAAGTTTGGATGGCCTTGCCCCTGCTGCGTGATGACCCACTCGCGCCGCGTTCCCAGGGCGTGCGTGGAACCGATGTGATCAAGCATACCATAGGTGATCCCGCCGATGCGCTCAGCCAGCCATTGATCTGCGCAGAAGATGAGATTGAGAAGCGGCAATTCTGGGCCATTCGCCTGCGCACGCTCGCGATGGATGCGCGCACCCTTCTCACCCTGTCCTGCGCTCATGTGCCGGGTGAAACACAAGAAATGGTGGTGATGCGGCGCTGGGATACCCAGGCGCGCGCAAAGACACGCTTCCGCGAAAGTATTCAGCCGCAGATCACCACCTCCTTGATTGCTGGCCTGTGCGCCGATTGTACTCCACCCTATGCCGTTACCCCAGATACACAGGCGCTTGCGTTTGTTTATGCAGGAAAAGCGATTCGCGTACACGACACTGTCAGCGGAACCTTCAGCGAACTACCAGGTGGAATTATGGGAGCGAGTTCGAGGCTCGCCATTTCACCCGATGCGCAATGGATAGCGATCGCTCGCGAGGATAGCGAGATCAACGAAGGGGTCATTGACCTGTGGTCAGTGGCGCAGAGCCAGATCGTGCAAAAGTTCTACCATCCCTGGCAGGTCAGCGCGCTGCACTTCGCGCAGGAGCAACTGCTGGTCGCGCTGACTGATGGTACCATTCAAGCATGGAGGAAGTCATAAATCTGTTGCTATTTTGTTCGCTGTTCGTTCGTGTAAGTAACAGGATAGAGTTGTCATTGCTCAAGGGTTTGCACTGCTAAAAAGCTCCCAAAGAAGCGAGGTATAGGCGCATGCGTATTTCAGTAGTTGTCCCGGTCTATAATGAAGAAGAGACGGTGGCTCAGGTACTTGAGTCGCTCTCACAAGTGCCACTTGATCTTGAAGTGGTCGTCGTTGATGATGCATCAACAGATCGCACATGGGAGATTTTACAGACACTGCGAAACAAAGAGCCGTTTAACACGTACCGCTACGTGCGCCACGAGCGCAACCAGGGCAAAGGCGCGGGCCTGCGCACCGGCTTCGGGCTGGTCAGTGGAGATATGGTGACGGTACAGGATGCCGACATGGAGTATAACCCGCAGGAACTGCCCCCGCTGGTACGCAAATGGCAAGAGGCTGTGGAGGCTGGCAATAGCAAAGTCGCGGTCTATGGATGTCGTGATCTCTCCCCACAAAAATTCACCACCCGTTGGGGCAACCGTTTCCTCACCTTCATCACCAACGTGTTGTACGGATGCCGCATTCACGACATGGAAACATGTTACAAGATGATGCCCGGTACCCTGGCCCGTGCCCTGCCGATGGAGGGCCGGCGTTTCGAGATCGAGCCGGAGATTACCGCCTGTATCATTCAGGCCGGATTCAAAATCCTCGAAGTGCCGATCAGCTACACCCCGCGCAAAGCGAAAAAACTCTCACCATTTAAGGATGGCTGGCCCGCGCTGGCGATGCTGTTGCGCCGCCGTTTCTTCAAACGCTTTCACTATACCCAACCGGTCCTGGCCAACGTAGAGGCAAAGCAAACAACGATCGTGCCCAAATAGACACACGAACCAGGGCGGGGACAAGCCCGCGCCCGTACCCTATACGGTTTTGCAAGCCACTGCGTAATAGGGTACGGGCGCGGGCTTGTCCCCGCCCTGGAAGTCCAGGCTTGCCCCACCCTGGCACACCATTCTACTAAAAGATGATACAATAGCCACAGAATATTTCTTTTGGAGGTCACCATGTCCAGTACGTCAGCACGTCCGAAGATTCTTGTCACACAAAAAGTTCCAGACCCGGCGTATCCACCGCTTGAGGCTATCGGTGATGTTGAAGCCAACATGGAAGAGGGGGTCATCTGGCCTTACGAAGAACTCCTGCGCCGTGGCCCAGCTCACGACTATATTTACAGCCTGCTCACCGATAACATCGACGCTCGCTTTTTAGAAACATGTGCCGCCAGTAATCCCCGCTTAAAAATGGTAGCGAATATGGCGGTTGGCTACAATAATATCGATGTCGAGGCCGCTACCCGCCTGGGTATCGCCGTAAGCAATACGCCCGGCGTCCTCTCTGACACGACCGCCGATCTCGCCTTCGCGCTCTTGATGGCAACCGCGCGCCGCATCCCCGAAGCAGAGCGTTTTCTGCGCGCGGGCAAATACACCGGTTGGGGTCCGCTGCTCTTTTGTGGCGCGGAGGTTCACCACTCCACCCTGGGCCTGATCGGTGCCGGGCGTATCGGTAAGATCATTGCGAAGCGCGCTTCCGGCTTCGAAATGAAAGTGATCTACTATGATGTATACCGCATGTCACCGGAAGATGAAGCGGCCTACCACCTGATCTACATGCCAATAGACGAAGTCTTGCAAGAGGCCGATTTCGTCAGTGTGCATACACCCTACATGCCATCCACGCATCACCTGATCAGCGAACGCGAACTACATTTGATGAAACCCACCGCCATTCTCATCAATACTGCGCGCGGGCCAATCGTAGACGAGAAAGCGCTTGCTAACGCCCTGCAATCAGGCACAATTGCGGGCGCGGGCCTGGATGTATTCGAAAATGAGCCAGCCGTTGAACCCATCTTACTGACGATGGAAAACGTGGTACTTCTGCCGCATATCGCCAGCGCATCGCTGAAAACACGCACCCTGATGGCAACGATGGCCAGCGAGAATATCGTAGCGCATTTTCATGGACAGAAGCCACCAAATATCGTGAATCCCGAAGTTTTGGAATAAGGTTGACAATTTCCCTTTCCTTCTTTATAGTTCTCTCAAGAAGAGAACCATCTAAGGAGATACAGCTGGTATATGACACGCTCCGGAACTTTATTAGAGAAAGAGGCTGGCTTACACACCATCTTTCAAGGCAGCGAGCATCCCTATGTGCGCTGCGTCATCGCAGACGTAAATGATCCAGAACGTCACTTTGAATGTCGTGTCTTAGACGAAGACGATATCCGTGTATCTATTGGAGAACCAATCACGCTTGAAGTAGTGAAAGTTGTAACCGACCGACGTAATGGAGTAGTACGCTTTGATTGTCGTCTGGTGAAGACGCAAGCATAAAAACCAAAAGGTGGAAGAGCTATGATCTGCCCTCGATGTAATACAGAACTACCAGATTCTGCGACCAACTGCTCGCGGTGCGGATCGCCTGTATCCGCAGCGCCATCATTTTCTTACTTACCCGCGGGTGCCCCCCAGTGGCCAACAATGTTACCCCCTCATTTCTCTTACCAGGCGCCCGCTATGCCATTTGCGCAACAGGCGGGTCCGGCGCCCGTTGCACCAGTCCCTGCCGCTCCGGCGAAAAAGAACAACTTAAGTATACCCATCGTTCTAGTGCTTTTTATTGCCAGTATCCTGGTTGGCGGCGGCCTAACATATGGCATACTTACGCTGCAAGGTCAAGCAAATTCAAACTCGCAGCAGCAACTCCCGCCCCTCGTGTTATCACCAGCAGCTGGTGGTACGACACCTACGCCCACTGCAACCGCATCGCCTTCAGCCTCAGCAACGACCGGTCAACTGCCAACGCCCACCTCATTTAAGAAAGGGACCAGTCCCGATCTAGGCTTCACAATGCAGTATCCTTCCGATTGGATCCAGGATACACCGCAATCGTCACCTGCCGGGAATAAAGCTATTGCTTTTCACCCCCCGACGCAGGCGCAGCTTCCGGTCTTTCTGAGCGTCGGTGAAATCTCCACCGCCAATTCTGCCACTGTGAAGAGTACAGCCGAGGTGAATCAAGCAAACACCGATGGCTTCGGATCAAGTAATAACTTACTCAACCCACAACCGGTCACGAGCGCACCAAAACAACGCACGATCGGCAGTGCTGCATGGGATGAACAGGATACCCTTTACACCACCGGGAATGGTACGGCCATCCACCTTGTCACCCTGACCGTGAAGCATAGCAAAAACTACTACAATATTCTCTTTTTCGCGCCCAGCAGCGTCTTTGACGAGGCGATGACGAAATACTACATGCAAATGCTGGGCACGTTCCAGTTCACAGTATAGACAGGCATGATTTAGACGCAAACAATAAAACCGCTCTCTACTTTGTAGGTAGAGAGCGGTTCTCGTTATCGTTATGAAGCCGATGCAGTAAGCCTAATACTCAGGCATGGCCGGAGCAGCGGGCCTCTCCTTTTCAGGCAGATCGGTGATGAGGGCCTCGGTGGTGAGAATCATCGCGGCAATGCTGGTGGCATTCTGCAGGGCAGAGCGCGTCACCTTGGCCGGGTCGATGATACCAGCCTCGACCATGTCTTCGTAACTATCATTCAGGACGTTGTAGCCGATTTTGTCGCTCTTGCGCTCTTTTTGAGCGCGGCGCACACCTTCGACGACAACCGAGCCGTCCCTGCCGCCGTTGATAGCCAGCTGGCGCATTGGCTCTTCGAGGGCGCGGCGCAGGATGCTGACGCCGGTCGCGGCATCGCCGGTGAGGTGCAACTTGTCCAGGGCCTCAACCGCGTTCAACAGGGCCACGCCACCACCGGGAACCATTCCCTCTTCAACACCGGCACGCGTCGCTGAAAGCGCGTCCTCTACGCGGGTCTTGCGGTACTTCAACTCGACTTCGGAGCCAGCGCCCACCTTAATCAGCGCAACACCGCCGGAGAGTTTGGCCAGGCGTTCCTGCAACTTCTCACGGTCATAGTCGCTGGTAGTCTCTTCGATCTGGGCCTTGATCTGGCGGATACGGGCCTGGATGTCTGCCGCATCGCCTTTGCCCTCGACGATAGTCGTATCGTCTTTGTGCGCAACCACGCGGCGCGCCTGGCCGAGGTCAGCAAGGGTGGCGCTGTCGAGGCGACGACCCATCTCTTCGCTGATCACCTGCCCGCCGGTCAATACAGCGATGTCACGCAGCATCTCTTTACGCCGGTCACCGAAGCCAGGGGCTTTGACGGCCAGCACATTGAGGATACCGCGCAGCTTGTTGACGACCAGGGTTGCCAGCGCTTCGCCGTCCACATCTTCGGCGATAATTACGATCTCGCGGCGACCCTGCTGGGTCAGCTTCTCAAGCAAGGGCAGGATATCCTGCACGGCGCTGATCTTCTTATCCGTGATCAGGATGTATGGATCGTCGATAGAGGCTTCCATCTTCTCCGCGTTGGTGACGAAGTAGGCGGAGATGTAGCCCTTGTCGATCTGCATACCTTCGACGTACTCGGTCTCGAAATTGATACCGCGAGACTCTTCGACCGTGATGACGCCATCTTTGCCAACGCGATCCATCACTTCGGCGATAAGATTACCAATGCTCTCATCGGCAGCGGAGATAGCGGCGATCTGTGCAATCTCTTTCTTATCCTCAACGGGGATGGCCTTCGAGCGGATGTACTCGACCACCGCCTCGGTACCCTTATCGATACCCTGTTTGAGCTGCATGGGGTTCGCGCCCGCGGCCAGGTTCTTCAGACCCTCGTTGACAACGGCCTGCGCCAGGACGGTAGCAGTGGTGGTGCCGTCACCTGCAACATCGTTTGTGCGGGTAGCGGCTTCTTTGAGCAGTTGAGCGCCCATATTCTCAAAGGCGTTCTCAAGCTGAATCTCTTTAGCGACGGTCACGCCATCATGGGTGACGGTGGGCGCGCCAAACTTCTTGTCCAGCGCGACGTTGCGGCCCTTTGGCCCAAGTGTGGCTTTGACGGCCCCGGCCAAAATATCAATGCCTTTTTTTAGTGAACGACGAGCTTCTTCATCGAACACAAGCTGCTTTGCCATAATACTCTCACTCCTTACATACTAACCAATAATGGCCAGAATGTCATTCTCTTTCAGCACGAGATACTCTTCGCCATCCAGTTTGAACTCGGTACCGCCATACTTGGCGAACAGAATACGATCACCCTCGCGCACATCCATCGCCGCGCGATCACCATTGTCTAACAAGCGGCCGCTGCCAACGGCGACCACTGTCCCCTCCTGGGGCTTCTCCTTGGCTGTGTCAGGAATAACGATACCGCTCTTGGTGACTTCTTCTTTTGCGGAAGGTTTTACGACCACACGGTCGCCAACAGGACGAATCTTTTGCACGTCTAACTCTCCTTTTCAATTTTGATAGGTGTTAACGGGTAGAATAAAGCCCGGTCTCTATTCCGGCGCCATCCGTCTCAGTTAGCATCTGGACGATAGTGAATGACACCCGAAATGTTGACCGCGTGATACTGTGAATAATCACAGCTACAGGGACCGCCAGCTGCACATCCGGTGCAGCAATAGGCCATCCCCTGCACTATGATTGGAGTCCAGAGGATCTCGATGTCGCAGTTCGCGCAACGCAACACCTGGCGCTGCATGTTGTTCGCATTCTCATGCAGTTCTCCATTGTGTTGATGATTGGGTTGAGCGTTTCCTTCGTACATATCCTCTGGCCTGTGTCGTGTTACTCTTGATTCCCGTTTAACTTCCGTTGAATAGTATCTCACAGCATATGTTAGAACCGCATAGGAGAAGTGTTAGAGAAGTGTTAGAATTTTGGGGCGCAGGTAGGATTGTGTAAAGCTGGACAGGCGTAAGTGTGGCATGGCGACCGCAAGGGATCGCCACTACTATAGACGCAAGACGGGTAGGAAGCGTAGTATAGTAGTGGCGATCCCTTGCGGTCGCCATGCGTTGCATCCTTTCTCGCTCAATTCAGCTTCAAAGATGATAGAATATGCCTTGAAAGATATTACCAGGAGAGATGAGCATATGCCCTATATTTCCACCACTAACAACCAATCATACGTCATCAATACAGGCGACGAGAGCCAGCAGCGCGAAATCACAATAGACGGTCAGGCACTGCAAATCGACTGGAGCCAGCTTGCCCCACTTGCGGCAGATGCGAAAGGACAGATTGTCACAGGCGGACGCTACAGCCTCCTCATCGGAGGCAAATCCTACGAAGTGTACGCCCGCCAGGTCCACAAACCTGATACTACCGGTTCCTATTTTGAAATCATGATAGCGGGACAACGCTTCGAGGTGCATGTTGAGGATGAACGCGAAAAGGCCCTTACCGGCTCAATCAAAGGCGCTCACGAGTCCGGCGAGGCAATTGTTCGCGCTCCCATGCCCGGACTGGTGCTTGGCACTCCCTTAGAAGTTGGAGCCAGCGTAACACGCGGGCAAACAGTGGTAGTTCTCGAAGCTATGAAAATGGAAAATGACCTCCCCTCACCACTTGCTGGAACGATCAAGGAGATCAAGGTCACAAAAGGACAGACTGTCAACCAGGGGGATGCGCTGGTGATTGTAGCAGGTGAGTAATCTCACCTGTAAATACAAAGAGACAATGCCCTAAAACCTTCAGCCTGTACTCGCTGTGCCCGTACTTCTTTTATCTGCATGTACCTTTTGCCGCAGCTGTACTACCCAATCGTCCAGTGTGCCTGGCGGTTTAGGGCCAAAGGTCTCCAATATAAATGCGTCTAACTCACTTTTTTGTTGATCGGACATCTGTAACGGCACTGCCCCAGTTCGCCTGGTTGTCCAGTCTGGCAGTATTTCCTCGATTTTCGCCTTAGTCAGATCTTTCCACGGGCCTAAGACATCCTTCTTCACATCTGGATTGTACCAATGAAAGTTGCCTAGATGCCCCAGCGCTTCGTGATGATCACTTGTTCCCACACCCTGACATAGTGAGATCATATTCAAAGGGTTAACCGTAAGGTCTTCCCTTCCAATGGCATAACAAAATTCCACAGGCACGATATGATGTACTTGCACCAGATCTTTCCCTGTCAAATTGCACGCCACACAATAATCATGATCTTTCATGACGTGGAGATATAAGTATTCCACCTCGTGCCATTGATTGCTCTGATGAAAATTAGCCGCGTTAACTAATCCAGTTCCAGCGTTCGACGAACCAACATCTTGTTGCATCGTGTGTCTCCTCTCGACACTAATCCATCTCGCCTTTCGCGATAAGAGGAATGAATGTATCAACGACACTAGACATCGAGATTGAGGAAATCCTAAGCTATTATAGTCGAAAAACACAACAAATGCAACAGATTGCTCCTTTGGGTGGCTATGTATGTAAAAGTTGATGGATAGCAACCTCCTTTTCATCCATGCTATAATTGCATTGGCAAACCAGAGGGAGGACATGCATGGAACTGCACAGCAGCAAAGACGCCCAGGAGTGGCGTGAGACAACCTTACGCGAAGCCAGACAAAAAGCGGCGGAGCGGCAAAAAACGTTTGTTACCAGTTCGGATATTCCCATACCAGACGTTGTTACAGAGGAAGACCTGCCTGATTTCGATAGCCACACCCAGCTTGGCTATCCCGGCGAATTTCCCTTTACACGCGGCGTGCAGCCGACCATGTATCGCTCGCGACTCTGGACCATGCGTCAGTATGCCGGTTTCGCGACGGCAGAAGAATCGAATAAACGCTACCACTTCTTACTTTCACATGGTACCACCGGCCTCTCCGTCGCTTTCGATCTCCCAACGCAGATGGGTTACGACGCGGATCACCCTCTTTCTGAAGGAGAAGTGGGCAAAGTCGGCGTCTCTATCTCCAGCCTGGAAGATATGGAAACGCTGCTCAACGGTCTGCCTCTGGAACGCATCAGCACCTCTATGACCATCAATGCCACCGCGAGCATCCTGCTGGCCCTGTATATCGCCATAGCGAAGAAACAGGGCGCGGAGATACGCAAGCTGTCCGGCACAGTGCAAAACGACGTGCTGAAAGAATACATTGCGCGCGGCACCTATATCTACCCGCCGGAGCACTCGATGCGCATCATCACCGATGTGTTCCGCTACTGCGCCGAAAATCTGCCGCGCTGGAATACCATCAGTATTAGTGGCTACCATATACGCGAGGCGGGCTCGACGGCGGTGCAGGAAGTGGCATTTACGCTCTCGAATGCCATTGCCTATGTACAGGCTGCCATCGATGCCGGTCTGAACGTCGATACATTCGCGGGCCAGCTCTCCTTCTTCTTTAACAGCCACAATAACCTGTTTGAAGAGGTCGCCAAATTCCGCGCCGCACGGCGCATGTGGGCACACACCATGCGCGAACGCTTCCACGCGCAGGACCCGCGCTCGCTGATGCTGCGTTTCCATACGCAGACGGCGGGTTCCACACTAACGGCGCAGCAGCCCGATAACAACATCGTGCGCACAGCATACCAGGCGCTGGCAGCGGTACTCGGCGGCACACAGTCGCTGCATACCAACTCGAAGGACGAGGCGCTATCGCTGCCCTCCGAGGATTCTGTGCGTATTGCCCTGCGCACACAGCAAATTCTGGGCTATGAAAGCGGTGTGCCCGACGTGGTTGACCCACTGGCCGGCTCGTACTATGTTGAGTATCTGACCAACGCCATCGAGGAAAAGGCGTGGGAATATATTCGCCAGATTGATGCGCTGGGCGGCAGCGTGCGCGCTATCGAAGTCGGCTTCATGCAGGGCGAAATCGAGCAGGCCGCTTACACCTACCAGCGCGCGCTGGAAGAAGAACGCGCCATCGTGGTGGGCGTTAATCGCTTCACATTGGAACACGAGGAACACCCTACCTTGCTGCGCGTAGACCCCGAAGTAGGGAAACGACAGGCTGCGAAATTGACAGCACTGCGCCAGAGGCGGGACAACGAACGAGTACAACAGGTCCTCACCGCGCTGGAACGTGGCGCGGCTGGCAGCGATAATCTCATGCCGCTCATTATTGACGCTGTCGAAGCATATGCTACACTAGGGGAGGTCAGCGACGCCATGCGCCGCGTCTTTGGAGAACAGCGTGAATTTCGTAGTATGGAATAGAGTTTAAGCATTGCATATGAATTTGTCACAGCCAGGCTACACGTCTCCCGCGCGTGATGCAGAACGCAGTCTGCACGCGCTTGACAGAGAAAAGAGTGAATCAACAGGAAAAGCAGAAGCCCCAATTGGTGTGTTTGATTCGGGAGTAGGCGGTCTAACCATCCTTTCAGCCTTACGACAAGAATTGCCCCATGAGAACTATATCTACTTCGGCGATACAGCCCATTGTCCCTACGGACTACGGAGCGAGGCTGACATTATCGAGCTATCGGTGCAGATCAGCCGTTTCCTCATCGCCCAGGGTGTCAAACTGATCGTTGTAGCATGCAATACCGCCTCACAAGCCGCCCTTGGCGCCTTACGCGCGGCATTTCCATCCATACCCTTTGTTGGTGTGGTGCCAGCCGTCAAGCCAGCCGCACGCGCTACGAAAAAGGGGCGTATCGGCATCGCCGCCACCAATCAGGCCGCCAAAGCTATCTACCTGCGCCAGCTTATTGACGAGTTCGCAGGCGGTATTCAGGCCTTTGCCATTGGTTGTCCAGAACTGGTGACGTTGGTAGAAGAGGGCCAGTTTGATGGTCCGGAGGTGGAAGAAGCCGTTCGACAGGGATTAGAGCCGTTATTGCAGGAAGATATCGATGTGATCGTCTTAGGTTGCACCCATTTTCCCGCCTTACGCCCTGTGATTGAACGCATTGCCACGCCACAGGTACAGGTGATCGATAGCGGGTCGGCCATTGCTCGCAGAACGCATTACGTGCTGGACACTGAAGGCATGACGCATCCAAATACGGAGGATACCGCGACCGAAGGGGAACTCCAGGTCTGGTGCAGCGGTGATCCCGAAACATTTAGGAAAGTTGCCAGTAAGTTGCTGGGCTATACGGTTATAGCCCGGCAAGCCGCTCTATAATTTTCATAGACATTCAGAAACGCTGCTCGCGCAGCTCTCATCTGAACGCAGGGAAGTATAAGGAGAAACGCGCAGAACCATGCAGGAACATCTTGCAGTCGATGCAGACGAACATATCATTATCGAGCCAGAACCAAAACCACTCCATGTGCGTATGGCCCGTCATGTTTCCAATATCCTATCGCCTGCATCGATTTCGCTTCCATTCATCGTACTGGTCGCATTGTATCGAGCAAGTGATAAGCTCACAGCGTTACTGTACGCCCTTATCACACTCTTCTTCGTAAGTGTCGGTCCGCTCGCCTATATAGTGATTGGCGTGTACCTGGGCAAGCTATCAGATATAGATATCAGCCACCGCTCCGAGCGAGCCGGGCCATTTCTTTTCGGCATCTCTTCCACGCTGGTGGGATTGCTGGTGTTATTACTCATCCAGGGACCTAAAAACTTACAAACGGCTCTCATCATCACGATAGTAAGCGCCATCATCTTGTTGATAACAACCTTGTGGTGGAAAATCAGCATTCACGCCTCATCGCTGGGAGGCGTGGCCACCATGCTCACCGCCCTGTATGGAGCAGCCATGCTCCCCTGCTTCTTCCTGCTAATCCTGGTAAGCTGGTCCCGCGTCGTACTTCGCCGTCACACCATATTGCAGGTCATAGCAGGGTCGTTGGTGAGCATTGTGCTCTCGCTGTTGATTTTGAAATTACGGGGAGTATAATACTTGTCGATCGTATAAAAACAGGGCGCGATAAATCGCGCCCCTACAACACCATTTGCGCTTACTTCTGTGCACCGCTTGCGACGCTGGTGCGTTCGGGCAACTGTCCGGCGACGGCGTCGGCGCGGCGGCGGGCGCGGATGGCGGGCGCCTGAGCGCGGCGAGTCGTCGCAGCGGTCGCCCGCCTGACCACGCGGATGAAGGCCAGGAGCATGAGCCAGTTGACGGCCCCCAGCACGATCAGGAAGAGCCAGTTGGGAGAGCCGAAACTAGCCATTACCAGGTAGATCAACCCCGTAATCAGAATATTGATCAGAGTGGTGGGAATGAGGATCAACCAGGCGTACTGCATCAACTGGTCTGCGCGCAGGCGCGGCAGCGTGCTGCGTACCCAGATGAAGACGAAGCAGAGCAGGTAGACCTTGATAGTAAAGTAACCGACGGCAAGCAGGTTCCCCAGCAAGCCCCAGCCGGGATTGCCCAGGCCGGTCAAGAACGCCACACCGGGGCCAGCAAAGCCACCCAAGAAGAGGTAGGTGGCAACGGACGATACAATGGTCATGTTGCCATACTCACCCAGGTAGAACAAGGCCCAGCGTAGACCGCTATACTCGGTGAGGTACCCCGCGACCAGTTCTGACTCGGCTTCTGGCAAATCGAACGGCGGGCGGTTGGTCTCAGCGAGACCGCAGGTATAGTAGATGACGAACATCAGGGGCTGCACCAGGAAGAACCACGCCCAGGGTGTATCGCCCTGGAAGATGAAATCGAAGAATCCTATGCCCTTACCTGGATACAGGTTCGCAGTCTGGTAGGTCATCATGTCGCGAATAGAGATAGTACCAAGTCCCGAATTCGCCAGGACGCTCGTCAACATCACCACGCCAACGAGCGCCAGCACCAGCGGCAATTCGTAGGAGATCATCTGCGCCGCCGAACGCAGGCCGCCTATCAGCGCGTACTTATTATTGGAACTCCAGCCCGCCATAACCACAGCCACCACATCAATTGAACTCAACGCCACATAATACACAATACCAGTGGCAAGTGCGGTTCCCGGAAAGGTCACATAGGGCGAGAACGGCAGCACGGCAAACGCGCCAATTACCGGGGCCAGGAAGACCGATGGGGCCACTATGAATAATGCCTTATCCGTCTGACTCGCGTGGATATCCTCCTTCAGGAGCAGTTTACCCACGTCCGCGACGGTTTGCAGCAGTCCCCAGGGACCCGTATGTATCGGCCCCAGGCGGTCCTGCATCCAGGCCATCACCTTGCGCTCTGCCAGGATCAAGATCACCGCGCTGGTCAGCACAAAGCCGAAGAAGGAGAGAAATGCGACGATGAACTGCAAGAACTGCCACGAGAAGATGCCGTTGAACAGTTGGCTTCCCAGGTCGTCAGCGAAAATACTTGCGATACGCATAGAATAACTCCACTATATACAAGGGCGCGATATATCGCGCCCCTACAGGGTTTGTTTACCGGTCAACTTCTCCCAGCACGATATCGGTGCTGCACGTCACTCATTTTATGGCCCCGCAGAATTTCGGGTAGAATCGACAGGTTGACGAAGGATGGCCCGCGTATCTTCGCGCGCCAGGGATATTCGCTGCCATCGCTGATAAAGTAGATGCCTAGTTCACCCTTGCTACTCTCAATGGCAAAGTAGGTTTCGCCGCGCGGTGGGCGCAGCGCGATGGGCGTACGTGTACTGATGGCGCCACCTGGCATCTTATCAATGGCGACACGACACAGGCGGATGCTCTCCCAGATTTCCTGCATGCGCACTTTATAGCGGGCGAAGCAGTCGCCCTCCTGGCGCACCTGCACATTCACCGGAACTTCACGATAGGCCATATAGGGACGATTGACGCGCAAGTCCCAGTTGACGCCACTTGCGCGCAGCATGGGGCCGGTCAGCCCATAAGCAATGGCCTGCTGCTGATCTATATAGCCAACGCCCTGCGTACGCGCCTCAAAAATTTCGTTACCGGTCAGCAGCGTCTCCAACTCGGCCATGTTCTTATCTAACTGGTCGAAAAACGCCTCGCATTCTTTCAGCCAGCCCTTCGGAAAATCGTGCAGCACGCCGCCAACGCGCAAGTAATTCACATTAAAGCGGCTGCCCCCCAGGGCTTCAAACAGTGAAAGGATGCCCTCGCGGTCGCGGAAGGTCCACAGCACGGGTGTAAATGCGCCAAGATCAAGCCCATACGTGCCAACCGCCACCAGGTGACTGGCGATACGCTGCATCTCGCCAACCAGCAGGCGAATATACTGCGCGCGTCTTGGCGGTTCGAGACCCATCTCCTGCTCGACCGCGCCTACATAGGCGATTTCGTTCAGCATGGGTGACAGGTAGTCCGCGTTATCCATATAGCGGATACCGCCCATCACCGGGCGATTTTCCAGGATTTTCTCGATGCCGCGATGCAGGTAGCCGATGACCGGCGTGCAATCCACCACGGTTTCACCCTCGAGCATCAGCACCAGGCGTAAGACCCCGTGCGTGCTTGGGTGCTGTGGACCCATATTGAGCAGCATCTCCTGAGTTTTGACGCCCTCTGATCCCTCGATCGACTCAGGAAGCAATCTCGATTGATTTGTAACCATGAGTTTCCTCTTTATACTGCAATCCCGCCAGGTCTCTAAGCGGACCCGGCAGCATGATACGGCTTATTTTGTTTGCCGCAACGCCCGCAATTTACGGATGCGCACCACCACGCTGTACGTCCAGAGCAAGCCCATCAACAACGCCATGCCCGCGAAGATAAAGCGGTTGGGGTCGGTGTAGAAATACGCCAGTGTAAACGCCATACCCCAGCAGCCAAGCGCAACCATCGAGGGAAATATGAGACTTTGCGGCCCGGCCACCCTCGGCGAGACAAAGCGCCGATCCACGCCTGCTGCTCTCACCGGAGTTGGAGCGGAAGCGGGCATCGCCGCACTCCCCTGCGCGACAGCCGCATTTTGTGAAGCGCGTACGACGCGCGACTGCGCGGTCCCTATTTTTGCCGCTTTCTTACTTCTTCTCGCCTTTGGCATGCCATACATCACTTTCCTGGTTCAGATGTTCCTGGCACCGACTCACTTTGCCGCGTAGCATTCTCCTGGTTAGCTTCTTCCTGGTGACCTTCAAAAGCATGCCCAAAGGTGGGCGTACCCGGATGCAGCCTTTCTTGCTTGCCCTGTCCCAATTTCTTCTGCACCACCTGTTCCACACCCTTCTGCTGGTACTGTCCCGCGACGGCCATGTTCGGATCAACCTGCGTCGTCGCGCGCGGCTTGACTGTCATGGGAACCTGGTGAAAGCTTTTTAGCAGCGGATAGCCTTCAAAGTCATCATCCAGCAGCATACGCCGCAGGTCAGGATGGCCCGTGAATTTAATTCCATACATATCGTAGGTTTCGCGCTCCAACCAGTTAGCAGTTGGCCAGACCGAAACTACGCTGTCCACCTCCGGTTTTTCATGATCGAGGCGCACCTTGATCTGGAGCAACTGTCCGCGCGCGATCGATCGCAGGTGATACACCGTTTCGAGATGATCGAGCATATCCACACCGGATATGCTTACCAACAGATCAAAGCCCAGCTGGTCGCGCAAAAAGCGAGACACCGCTACCAGGTTGGTGCGATCAACTTCGATGCCCAGGTATTCGCCTTTCATCGTTTGCAACGCCAGTTCTTTCCCGGTGATCTGCGCTATCGGCGCCAGGTCACGCGCCAGTGCTGCATTTTGATCGCGATAGCCCCTATTTGAAGTAGGTAAACTCTTAGAACGCGGTACTATATCCATCGAATTACTCCCTTGCGCCAGGCATAGGCAAGACCGAGCGCGAGTACGATGATAAAGATAAGAATCTCAAAGAAGCCAAAGAAGCTTAATTGCTTGAAAATCACTGCCCAGGAGATGATAAAGACAATGTCTACATCGAAGGCCACAAAGAGCAAGGCAAAGATGTAGAAACCCAACGGGTACTGTACCCAGGCGGAGCCAATCGGAGTTTCGCCAGACTCATAGGTCTGGAGCTTTTCTTTGGTTCTATTGTGTGGTGCAAGCAGGTTTGCCAGGGTCATCGCGACGAAGACAAATATAAAACCGGCAGCAATCAGGATACCGGCATATAAATAAGTAAGACTAGCTGTTGACACGCGCCTTCCTCCAAAATCTGCCCGTATTTGCGCTAAAAACGACGCGCACAGGCAAGAATCCTGTTTTGATTATAGCACAGGGAAGGATTCTGCGACAATTTAAGGGCGCATCGGTTGATCACATGGGTGGTAATTCCGGCACAGTAACGCTTTCGGGCTTGGCAAGCAACTGAATGCCCGTCATGCCGGTGTGACCAGAGGCTTCCGTGATCGAGACCACTATCACACTCACATTATCTTCACCGCCACCTTTGAGCGCGGCATCGATCAGGTCTTTGCCGGTCTGGGTCGGGTCCGGCGCGGGCGAGCTGATCACGCGTTGGATCTCGGGGTCGCGCACCATATCCCATAGCCCATCTGAGCACAGCAACAATTTATCGCCGACCTGCAGCGGAACCTTGAACGAATCCACCTCCACCACCTGCTTTTCCCCCAGGCTGCGATAAATCTGGTTACGTTTGGGGTGCGTATAGACGTCATCCGGCTTGATTATCCCGGCATCTACCAGGCTCGCCACCACCGAGTGATCGTGGGTGATCTTGGTCAGGCCTTGCGGTTCGCGATACAGGTACGTGCGGCTATCGCCCACATTGGCGACATAGGCGGTCGTGCCAATCACCAGTGCAGCGGTCATGGTCGTTCCCATATCGGCCCGTTCTTCCATATTGCGCTGGTGCACGGCCTGATTCGCGTGCTGTACCCCCTCCTCCAGCAGTTTTAAGTACGCGTCGTCATCGGTCACGGTCATGGTTGAGATTCTGGGCAACATGAAATCAATCATGTTTTGGATCGCCAGGCGACTGGCATCCTGCCCATTGGCATGACCCCCCATGCCATCGGCGACCACAAACAGTCCAAATTGCTGTGGCTGTGAATTATGCGTTCTCGCCCCCTGTATGGCGAAGAGGCTATCCTCATTTGGCTTGTGCTTGCGCTTAATGCCGGGATCCGATTCGTACCCAACCGCTAAACTCAGATTGCGGCCCTGCAGTTGCTGCACATTATAGGGCAGAGTTCTCTCTGATTCCTGCGCGCCATTCCTTGGCGACATCTCTACAGTTGGATACTCGCTAATGGATTGGGCAGAAAGTGGCGGTGGTGCGGCATACGCTCCTTGTGGCTGAGGCTGAGCTTGTGGAGAAGCAACCGGCGGCACAGCATACGCTCCTTGCGGCTGAGACTGAACTTGCGGCGCAGCTGGCGGAGGTGTAGCAGAGCGGTGCAAGCCAGAGGCGGAAGGTGACAGCAGATAGCGGCAATTGGGACAATAGGTATCCGTTTCTTCTATAGCTTCATGACAATTGGGGCAGCGCAATTCAGACACGGGGGACCCCAATGGTGCAGTCGTACCCGCGCCCGCTGGCTGAGCATACTGGCGCTGCGACCCCATTTCGGTGATACGCCTGGCTTCTCGTTCAGCAATCCGATGCGCCTCGACCTCCTCCGCCTTAAACCGTTCCATTTCGTGCCTGTCCCGCTTCCGCACCGCGCGCCTGCGTCCGAAGACCAGGCTCACCAGCACGAAGAGGAGCACCAGCACCAGCACTCCGGCGATCAACCCCACAATCAACACCCACGACATGGGTATGCCCAAAAAGCTCGACGATCCCTGCCCACTGCCAGGGGTAGGAGAGACTGTAGGTGTACCCTTGTTCCCGCTGGATATTTTGGCCGTCGCCAACTGCGCAAAGACTGTGGGTGCCTGAAAACTGAGATTGTCAGTCTCAATCGAGGTCAGTGTTTGCATCGCATGGGGATAATCACCCTGCTCGTATTGCCTGATCCCCATCTCCCATTTTGCGCTCAAGATGTTCTTGGCTAAGTTCGCCGACGGAATGAGTGGAGTAGAGAGCAGGCTCTGGATATCCGTCAGCTTTAACGGGGTCGTACTGCCTTGTAGTTGCATGCCGGCCAGCTGCCCATTGCTGTCGACAAAGGGCATGCCCGGCTCGTTGTTCAGTGGAGATGCTCCCCCGGAGATATTGCCAGGCGTCTGCGTATTGACGATGGGCCCCAGGAATTCCTGGAGGGAGGTGGTGGCAGAGACCTGCGGAGCCGGAGGCCAGGCCCCGGCTATATTGGCTAATTCGATGCCGGTAGGAGCGACCACTGTGGAGGTCTGCGCCACCTTGAGATAAGGCAGGGTATGAGTGGCATCGCTATGAAACGACAACAGCACCCCCCCATTGCTCGCTTTGGTCAGCATTTCAGAAGGTCCATTGTTGCCATTGAGCTGATCGAAGCACGGGCCAGCCTGGCAGTTCAACACATCCTGCAAGGCGAAGGTAGCATTACGATTGGTAAATTCGTCACTCACGTAGATATCGATCATGGTGAGCTTGCTCTGGGGCGCACAATTTCCTCCATCAGTAGCAAGCATCGACCCATCGGTCAACACCCAGTTATTCTGATCGGTCATACTGCTGGCAGGCCAGCTCGCAACCAGCGTGCCCAGCGCGGTACATTGGATAGCGCTATGGGTTTGCGACCGGACATAGAACATCTCCAGGCGCACCACTGACACCCCTGCCAGGTCGCGTATGCCAGTGGGAGAGAGCCCGGCAAGACTCTTCGTGGGGTTGGTGGAAGAGGCGAAGGCCACCGGTGGCACGAGCAATGGGAGCAGCAGCAGCAACCCGCCGAGTACCGAAAGCAGGGACAGGCCTCTCCTCTTGCACATCGCAGCTATGAAAGTATGCATCCTCATCATTTGCTCTTACTCCCTTACGTCGGGTCTACGATTCTATGTGCTGATATGTCCATGCTCAACGCCCCCCGCGCAACCGCGTCAACATCGCCTGTGCCGCCTGGTTGCCTGGAACAGCCTGGACATAGTACGTACATTCACGTAGGGCATCGGCTATCTTGCCTTCCCGCTCATAGACCTGGCTCAACAAGTACCGGGCTTCGTGAAAGGCCGGGTTCAACGTAAGCGTCTGCACGAATGCCCGTTCCGCCACCGGAAGCTGATTCAAGCGAAACGCCAGTTGACCGAGATCAAAGTGCGGCTGGAATCCCTTGAACCCAGGGGAAAGCAGGCGCACTCCTTCCTGGTACTCACGCAAAGCCGCCTCCAGCTGGTTGGTACCCTCATAACACTTTGCCAGGCGCAGGTGTGTTTCAAAATCGTTGGCATTCAGGCGCAGCGATTGCGTATAGGGTTGGATGGCCTGCACCGGCTGCTTGCGCAGGTAGAAGAAGACATCGCCCACCAGCTTATGCGTCTCCGCGTCATTGGGATTGTTCTGCAACGAACGATTATACGCCTGGATCGCCAGGTCAGGCGTAGGAGGCTGGCGACGAGCAAAGACCTGCCCGTAGATTTTATGCACCAACGCATTATTCGGTTCGACTACATAGGCCTGTTGCACCGAGGCATAAGCTGGCTCAATCCGCCCGGCTGCCAGGTGATCCTGCGCGGCCCGAATATACATGCCGCCTGGCCCGCTGACTCCATTGCCGGTCGCCGCCTGCCCGATGCCCGGTGTCTGACGATCTCCGCCCTGCTGCTGCGGAGTCGGGACAGGACCAGGAGGCTGCACGGTAATAGGCGGAAGATTGATAATAGTCCGCTCCATCTCTGCAGCGCTGGCCCAGCGTTGTTCAAGCGCTGGGGAGAGCGCCTTCATGACGATTTTCTCAAAGGCAGGCGAGATATCTGGTCGCAGCAAGCGCAGCGGCGGAAAAGAAAAGATACTGGGTTTGTTGTTGGCGGCATCATGCTGGGTCAGCACTCGATGCACGGTAGCCCCCAGAGCGAAGATATCACTGCGCGGTTCTGGCATGCCATGTAACTGCTCCGGCGGCGCGTACCCAATGGTCATGATGATGGTTGACTGGCGCTGCGATTGGAAGGTACGCGCGATGCCAAAGTCGATCAGTTTGATCTCATCACGCGTCGTCACCATAATATTGGAGGGTTTGAGATCGCGGAAGATAATCGGCGGGGCCTGGCGGTGCAGGTACGCCAGCACGCTGCAGACTTGCTGCGCCCAGCTGCGCGCGCGCGCCTCTGATACTCCGCGCGCCCCATTCAATCCGGGCACATTGCCCTCTTTGGCGAAGACTTCCGCCAGCGTCCGTCCCTCGATGTAATCCATCACCAGGTAGTGTTTGCCATTTTCTACAAAGAAGTCGCGCACGTGTGGAATGCAGGGATGATTCAGATCGAGCAGCAGGGTCGCCTCGCGCTTAAACCATTCTACCGCCTGGCCGCGTTCGGTCTCGTTCTGGAAGTCATCCAGCATTTCTTTGACGGCGCACGGACGGTTGAAACGCTGATCTATGGCGCGATAGACCGCGCCCATACCGCCTGCCGCTACTGATTTCTCAATCTTATAGCGACCTGCCGAAAGTTCTGTACCCGACGGCAAGCGGCGACTGCTTCCGGCGCCATTACCTCCAGAGGAGGGAGGGGCGGATTGCACCGACTGCGCCGACGAAGACACAGAAAGCGCATGCGGAGCAATCAGATCCAAGGGGTACTCCGGTTCTGTCCCGCCCGGACCGCTCTGCGGCGTTGCAGGATTACTTATCGCATTATTCGGATCAGCTGGATAGTTACTTGCCATTTTCTCTCACACCGCTTTATTATAAAAAACGCTCTGCATTGCGCCTCTACGTCTCTGAACTATCATAACATACACAATCATTCCTGTAACCCTATTAACGTGTATCAACACGCTCTTTTTATCGGTATTACCTATCCTCACTTAGGCCGCATTATAACACATTCACGTGAATTTGACAGCTACCAGGGCGACCGCGAGGGCAGGAAGGGACGCCCCTACTCTACGACATTGCTTCTTCTACCCCTCGCGGTCGCCCTGGTAATCATTATTGTAACGCGACCTATCTCACATTTTTCACCCTGGCGTGTTACGCGCTTAGTTTCGCCAGCCTATCTGCCTCTTCCGCCGCCGCGACATCGGTCTTCATCCAACCCGCACCAAAGATGCCAACTAGCCCGGCAATAACCAGCGCTGGAGTACAGGTAATCAATAGCGCCTGGCTCAGATATTGGCCAGTAAGCTTTGCATTAAAATGAACCACGGGATTCGGATCAAAGTGGGTTGAGAGTACACCTACAAGGGTAGGAGCAAATGCGTCACCCAACAGGTGTGCAATCAACAGCGAGATAGCTACCGACGAAGCACGCAGCGCCGAAGGTACTACATCCTGGGTTGCTGCTGTACTGGGACCGGTATAGATTGTAAGTAAGATTGTTGTTAGCACAAAGAAGACGCTGAAGGTGAGGAAACTATGGCTGGTGATGGCAAGCGCAAAAGAGGGCGCGCCCAACAAGAAACCGATGCCACAAACCAGCACGCGCGCGCCCTGGTGGCGGCGATTCAACCAGTCAGCCATATAGCCGCCGAGCACCGTACCGGCCAGGCCCCCCAGCACAATCACCACGCCTGAGAAGAGGCCCGCATTTCCCGATGATAGCCCGTAAGTGTCCTTCTGCTGGAGGTAGGTTGGCAGGAAAACGACATTGACTCCCAGCACGAAGTAGGCAAATATCTGCATGACGATCAATACCACCAGGGTTTTGATGCGCAGTAATGTGCCAAGCTGCCCCAATATATTGGATGTCAAGGGGACCGCGTGGACCGGCTCCTCTAGCTCAGCTACCTTGCCTGATGTATAAGGGTAGGGCACGATTTCTTCTTCATCGGCCTGGTTGCGGCGCGGCTCACGCAGTTTCCAGGCCAAAAAAGCCAGGAACAGGCCTGGTATCCCGGTAAAGACAAATGCCAACCGCCAGCTGCCAGGAAATAGCCCGGCCAGTTCACCGCCAATCACGTAGCCAAAAAGAATGCCCACCAGTTGCCCGACGCTCCACCAGCTCATGATACGCGAGCGTTTGCTACGACTGAAATAATCGCTCATGAGTGCGGTGCCAGCCGGAAAATATCCCGCCTCGCCAATACCCAGTATCATGCGCGAAAGAAACAGGGTAATGAAGTTCGTTGCCAGCGCAGTTAGAGCCGTCGCTATGCTCCAGATAGCTACGCAAATGGCCACCACATTCTTGCGTTTAGCCCGGTCAGCCCAGATACCTAACGGTACTGTTCCCAGCGTATAGACGACGAGAAAGGCCGATGCGATATAACCGATACCATCATTAGTAAAGCCCAGGTCCATGGCGACAGTAGCAGCCGCGCCAGTCAGGACATTGCGGTCAAGATAGTTCAGGAAACTAATGCCAAACATCACCCAGAACACATACATGGCGTACTTGCCGCTTTTTTGCCTGGGAACTTCCAGGTCCGGCTTGGCAGACGATGGAATATTACTCACGAACGCCTCCATAACGAGGATATAAGTAGCAACGAGGCCAGAATCGATAAGCTTACTGTACCATAGATTGAGGTCAGTTGGAAGAGGGTAGATTGCTTGTTACAAAACACAAAAGTAGAACGTCTCTTCCAGTAGAACCTGTTTTTGTTAGCGCATAATTCATCGTGTGAAACAATACATTGGAAAAGCGCGTGTATCTAACGTATAAATTACAGGATCAGGGTTTTACCCAAAAATATGGCTCAATAGCAAAGGAGAGTTATACCCATGCGACGTTCTATACCCGCATTCCTGGCAATGGTGGCCATCTTATTGTTTATGAGTGCCTGCGGATCGAACAGTTCTAGCAGTTTGAGCGCCGGGCAGGTTATCATCAACACTTCGAGCGCGATGAAGCAGCTCAAGACGGCACATGTGAACATGACGGTGGCAGTAACGGCAGGCGTCAGTGGATTGCCTACTCCCACCACAGGTTCCTCAACACCCAATAGCTACACCATCAATATCAATGGGAGCGGCGATGAGGTACTTCCAGACCAGGCCTCGCTCAAACTCTCGTTGGGTGGCTTCGGCAGCAATTACAGCTTCGCGGAAATTACGAAAGGCCAGCAGGTCTATATCCAGAATAAGCAGGGACAGTGGTACGTCATCGATAAAAGTAAGCTCTCGAGCAACAGCTCAACTAGCGCCATATCAAGCGCGAGCGTACCAGACTTCAATAAACTGCTCGACCTGGCACAGAAAAACGCCAAATTGACCGATCACGGTGATGAGACCCTCAATGGTGCGAGCCTGCGTCATATCAGCGTTACGCTCGATAAAAACGGCATCAAGCAATTGCTTCAGAGTTACGGGCAGTTGCAAGGCATGACGGGTACAAACCAGCAGACGTTTGATCAGTTCTTCAACAGTGCCAAAGACCTCAACGCCACCCTAGATTTCTGGATAGACGAATCCACTTCCTACCTCCATCGTTTCGAGATGAAGTTTAATCTGAGCCTGGACTTAAGCCAGTTCATCACCCCAACACCCGGCTCAACGACAACCAGTGGTGCAGGCACGTCGATCAAGTTTGATGCGATCATCGATTTGAGCAAATTCAATGATTCTTCAATCAAGATTTCTGCTCCGCCCAACGCCATTCCTACCGACGATCCCTCTGTCATTTTTAGCAGCGGAATATAAGCGCACAAAATTCGTAGGGACAAGGGGCGGCGTGGAGCAGATGCGGGGGCCTCGTGCTTGTCCTCCCTGTGTGCCTTCTCGCCTACCCAGGGAGGACAAGCACAAGGCCCCCACCCATCCTCACTCCCGCCCCTTGTCCCTACGAATCCCCAGCTTCGCCATCACCGCGTTACGCACCAACGCCACCTCTTCCACGCGCAGCAACAGCACACCTCCTATATAAACCATTCCTGCAATGCCGCCCACCACGATGATGGTCAAGAGCTGGCCCAGGATAGTATTCAGTGAGAATAGGGCAGCATGTCCAAGTAGCGCTTGCAGGCCCCAGGCAACGACTAGCATGCCCGTGGCAGCCAGTAAAATCTTGAGGATCGTGGGCATAGTTTCGCGCACACGGATGGTGCCGATAGCCATACGCAGCAGGACAAGCAGGATGATAGCATGCAGCGAATTTTGTACGCTATTGGCGAAAGCCAGAGCAGGCATACCGATGGTCGAATAAAAGGGCAGGGCGACCGCCAGGTATCCAGCAATGCATACCACACCCACAGTGACAGGAGTCAAGGTGTTTTTGCGCGCGTAGAAGGCCGCGATCAAGAGTTGATCCATCGCCACAAAGGGCAATTGATAGGCATAGTTTTGCAAGGCAAGGGCCGTGCGCGCCGCCTCCTCCGGCGTGAAATTGTGGTGGCGGAAGAGCAGGAACACGATGGGCTCGCGCAGGGCGATCAGACCTACCGCGGCGGGAATCATCAGCAGCAGGCCAACGCGGAAGCCAAGCAACAGCGTTTGTTTGAAACGCCCGGTATCACCATTGCGGGCATGCTCTGAAAGCGTGGGCAGCACCGCGAAGGAAAGCGCGGCAGCTACCAGGCCCACCGGAAATTGTATCAGGGTTGTGGCTGAATTGAGGGCAAGTGTGTTTTGCGCTCCCGTTGAGCCGCTGTCGTGCGTGAGCGATGCCAGGTGCTGATCGAGAAAAACCAGGCCCATCGTGACCAGAAAACTGAATGCCACCGGGCCATACAGTTTCACAATACGCCGCAGCGCCGGATGTTTCAGATCAAGCACGAACATGTAGTACAATCGTTTTTTGCGGATGCCCGGCAAAAGCAGCGCGATTTCACCGGCAGCGCCGAAAAGTACGCCTATGCCAAGCCCAAGATGCCCATTGTAGCGCGCTCCAAGTAATGCCCCGATCCCCGCGCCTCCTATGATGCCAACGTGATACGCGCCGGTAGCAAAGGCAGGCCAACCAAACTCTTTGAGCGCAAATAACGCCGCCAGCAAGACCGCAAAAGGCCCCAGCGCGAGCAGTGAGAAGAAGACAATCTGCGAATAGAGCAGCGTCAACCGTTTCTGATCGCCGCTAAAACCGCTTACCAGAAAGTCGACAAAATGTGGCGAAATGACCAGGTAGACTACTGCAAAGGCGAAGGTAACTATTAAAAGAAGGTTTACTATCGTGAAAACAATGCGCCGCAGTTCATCCCGTTTTTCGGGCGCTGCATAATCATTGAATGTGGGGATCAACGCGCCGCTGACCGAACCATTGACCAGAAAATCGTTGAATGTGCGCGCTGGCAAGAGCGCGGCGTTAAATGGCCCTCCGATATTGGAGCCAATGGCCGTGATCACAATTTGGCGCGCCATACCCAACACACTGCTGCCGAGATTGCCCAGCATCACCAGCGAAGCCGACTTCGCGATTTCTCGCCGCTCACTTGGAACAGCCTTTTCCGCCACTTCTTCTTCAACAGGTAAAGCCAGCTCGTTTTGCTCAATCATGCCGCCAGAAACACGAGGAATTGATTCAACGTCAGAAGTTGATTTTATGGATTCAGACTGATTTTCAATAGATTCTTTCGGCATTATCGATATGCTTTCCGTAATAAAAAATATCTTCCACTACTACAACGAACGAATATAGGAAACCCGCACGTTTCCCACGCTTTTATGAACGTTCAGGTAACCTCTTAATCGCCTCGATCAACTCCGACGTAGAATGATACGGCACGTAGGGGATCAAACGCACGATACCGCCGTATGCCTGCACCACCTTTGCTTCGGGCAGCCGGTCGGCATCCACTTTATTCAATGAACTGTCCGCGCTGGCATAGTCGCCTCCCTTGACGTAGATGGCGGGTCGCAGGAGTTCGACCAGGGGGCCAGCCGTCGGTTCTCCAAAGATGGTGACATAATCAACACAGGTAAGAGCGGCGAGGATTTCGGCGCGTTCAGCTTCCGGCACCAGTGGACGGCCTGGCCCTTTCAATGAGCGTGTACTCTCATCACTATTCAGTCCAATGATCAGAAAGTCTCCCAGCGCGCGCGCTTCCTGCAAATAGCGCACGTGCCCCAGGTGCAGCAGGTCGAAGCAGCCGTTGGTAAAGACGCCGCGTTCGCCTGCCTGCTGCCTGCGAGACACGTCTTCGGCGAGTTCGTCGCGACGAAGTATTTTCTGGCGCGCATCGAAAAGCCTGTTACTCATGTAACGCACTCATCAATTCTTGTGGGGTGTTGCTGGCGCAGCCCAGGCGGCGCACAACCAGCGCTGCTGCCGCGTTCGCCAGGTATGCCGCCTCGGCGAAATTCGCGCCCGTCGTCAATGCCAGGGTAAAGGTTGCCGCTACGGTATCGCCTGCTCCGTTGGTATCCACAATTTCGCTGGCATGATCCAGGCGATGCACCGGAAGATGCACAGGCGTTTTCCCCTCCTCAAACAGGCTCATCCCCTCAGCGCCGCGTGTAATCAAAATACTTTGCGCGTGGCTTCCATGCAGCAAACGCTCTCCCGCCTCATTCAGTTCCGCCAGTGTGTTGTTGATGTAGTCGAGAATATAGCCCTTGCTCGCCTCCGCCAGGTCCGAGGTATCCACCCGGTCAATGCGCACAATATGCTGCTGCACGATCTGCGGACTGCCCGCCATGATGCGCGTCTTGGTGGATGTCGGACGCTGTGTATCTGTTACCAGCCCCTCCTGGTGCATTTGAAGATCACCGACGGCCTTGCGCAGGCGCTGGCCAGGCAGATCATCGCCGACTACCCCTGCCAGAAATACCTCCGCTCCCAATGTGCGAGCGTTGACCGCCACATTGGTCGCTCCCCCTGGAACCGTACGCTCCTCGTTGAGTTCCAGAATTAACACAGGAGCTTCACGCGCAATACGTGTAGGCCTGCCGATCATGTATTCATCGGCAACCATATCTCCTATCACTAAGACCCGCTTCCCCGCGAATCTCTCAATAATAGTATGTAGTTGTTTTACGGCTATAGGAAAATCAACGGCCATTGCTTCTCTCGTTCTTCCGTCTCCTGAAGAGGACACCGATCATAAATCGTGGTATCGCCAGCATGCGTTTCCATCGCCAGGGCTCGCGGTACAGCCGGTAGAGCCATTCAAGTCCCAGGCGCTGCATAACGCGGGGCGCGCGGCGTTGACGCCCTGAAAGAAAATCATACGCGCCGCCAACGCCCATCGCCACCGCCACAGGCAGGCGCGCCAGGTTGCGATAAATCCAGAGTTCCTGCGCGGGCGCCCCATAGGCAACACACAATACATCGGCGTTGGAGGCGCGAATACGTTCGATGATGGCGTCTTCTTCATCCTGCGCGGGTGATCCTGCATAAGTGCCTGTGATTGACAGGCCGGGCGCGATTTTTTGTAAATACGCGGCGGCTTTTTCGGCCACTCCTGGGGCGGCCCCCAGTAAGTAGAGTCGATAGCCTGACGCGGCGCAGCGTTGTGCGAGGGCTATCAGGGTATCGGTTCCTGTAACACGTTCCGGCGCTGGCTCCTTGCCAAGATGCGTCGCCCACACAATGCCGATACCATCTGCCACGACGAGCGCGGCGGTATTGATCGCATTCCGAAAGGCGCTATCTTGCTGGGCCATCATCACGAATTCGGTGTTGACGGTGATAACCTGCTGGCATGGCAGGCTATTGCCGCTGGTGCGGCGCGAGAGGATCAATTGCTCGATTACATCGAGCGCCTGGCCCTGTGTGAGTTGATCGACCCGCACACCCAGGACGTAGGTTGATGCAGGCGCATGGTGTTCATCTTCTTGCGGCATACTTTTTAACTGTAATGACATAGGTTTACCAGTGAATAATTTCGACCTCATTGTTGGTGATAAGCACATCCGGGCGTGTCTCTTCAATATACCGTTGCACACGCGCCAGCACTTCGTCAACATGTTGGCTACTATTACTCACGCAGCTCACTCCAAGCATAGCAATTTGCCAGCGATCCTGTTCATCGACTTCGGCAATCGCCACTTCGAACTGGTTACGCACGCGCGCCATCAACGATTTGATAACCTGGCGTTTATCTTTTAGTGAATGACACCCTGGCAAATGCAGGGTGATCTTGCTCACGCCTACTATCATGGCCATACTATAGCAGATTCGACGGTGTATAGCCACGTCTGCTGACGCTCTCCCGGCTAAAGCACGGGAGGTTCCTTTGCCTACCCCAACGCTTCTATTCTACCATGCCGGTAGACTAGCCCTTGTTGGTTCGGCGCGAGACTTTCGGGCAGACGCGCTCTTGCGCGGGGAATACCCACGCTTCGGGGCAAGACCTGCCCCTCTTTCGCACGTTGTTGGAGTACCTCTACCGCTGCCTGCAGGCGCAGCTCCGCACCTTCCCAGGAGTCCTGGGCGATAGAGGGGATAGTGTTTGGTGGATGAAGGTGAGCCGCAAGCCATGCCGAGTACAGGTCACGCTGCACCGGACCGATGCCGCAGGCGCAGTGGTGCCAGCGCTGCGAGAGTGGCTTTTTGACGTAGCTTTGACAGCCGTGACAGTACTGCGACAGTTTGGTGCTGCGCGTGGGGAACTCACTCAGGGTGCCGCCGGTACTTGCAACCGTGCGTCTCAAGTGGTCTATGAGTATCCCTGGGGCGTTGCGCCCCACGCTTTTGCCGTACTGCTTCTGCCACGCTTTATACGACAGCTTTTCGATACGAATGGTGTTGCCACAATGGATGATCTGATGGACCAGCCGCCCGTGTAAGCTCTTGCGATGGGCTGCTAGCGTGCGCTCTTGGTGGGCAAGGCGACGGCGCGTGGCAAGATAGCCGCGGCTGTTCTTCCAGATAAGGCGCTGCTTGCCGCGCTTTTTAATGCGGCCCTTGTCGTCATAGTTCTGTGGATTGTTGGCACGGCGCTGCCGGTCCAGCTTGCGTTCCAGGCGACGTTTGGCGCGCGCATCGGGCTTGAGTTCCTCACAGAACGCTACAAGATGTGCCTCACCCTCGCGTGGCACAATGGCGACCGTCGAGGGGCCAAGATCCAGCCCGACCATCTCTGTTCCTACCGTGTGCTTGGGTTTCCGGTGGGGGAGACCCTCTAAGATGAGTTGCACATAGTAGCGATCTCCCTGGATATCTGCGCCTTGCGCCTTTGGGCTGGATGCCTTGCGCCTGACGAGTCGCGCGTACTTGATCGGATGCCTCAGTCCATGATGGACCACTGGATCATCCCAGTCGATCAATGCCGAGAGACGGTCTTTACCCCAGATCAACCAGCCCTGGTTGCCCTCTTCTGGCGGTTGAAGTATGAAACGTAATCCCGACTTATTCCATTTATTCTCGACGCTGTCCAGGCCGCGCCCCTTGCTCCGAAAGCGGACTTTCTTGGCTTGGCCGAGACAAACCCGATTGGCGGCATGATAGGCACGGGTTGCCAGCGTCTGCGCCAGCATCGAGTCAATATGATCGGCGATCCAGCTACAGTTGGCTGTCTTCACAAACCCATGCAGGGCGTACTCGGAGAAGCCATACTCCTGTCGTAAGTGGGAGAACGCCGCCTTGCGCTCCTGTTTCTGCGTACGTGGAAGCGCGCGTGCCTCCTGCCACGCTGGATCAGCACGCATTGCCCGTAGCCGCTTCATCGCTTCACCCAGCAGCGCATTGTAGAGACAGCGCGCGGCCTCAAAGTGGGCGCGCAGGCGTTTGGCCTGCCCTGCGTTCACCGCTAGCGGCAATTCGAGAAGAAAGGTTGGCGTCGTGCTCCTCTTCATGCGGCTACTCCTCTGCTCCCTGCTCCCCAGCGGTCGCGCTGCCCGCCCTCTGTTGCCGTAAAAAGGCGCGTGCGGCGTCCGTGCTGACACCTGCCAGTCGCCGCAGGCGCGCTCTGGTGATCGGCTCGCCCTGCGCCGCGAGCTGCGCGAACGCCGTACTCAGCCGTTGCTGTGCGGAAGCTTTGGCAGCACGAGTCGCTTGCTTGACGGCTGGACGCTTCGGCTTGCTAGGGTGATACTCCCACAAAAAGGCGGCTGCCGCCTGCGAACCGACGTGCGCCCTGCTACACAGGCCAGCCAGGGTGACGGGCAAGTCCTCGGCTTCCAGCGCAGCGCAAGCTGCCTCAAGCCGTTCCTGCTCGCTCCCCTGCCGCTCCCAGTACCGATGCAGGAACGGCCCGATGACCGCTTTGTCGACATGTGTCGTGCGGGCCAGGGTGCGCACGCTGATCGCTTCCCCTCGTACTGCAAGAACGGTACAGGCGGCTTCGAGCCGTTGGTGTTGGGCGTTGCGCCGTTGCTCCTGTGCATCATGGGGTGTAGCTCGTGGTCTGCGCACCTGGGAATGTTGATCTTCCTCTTCCTCCGGGTGCTTCTGGGAACGGAGCTTCTGCAGGGCGCGCCATTCCAGGTTACACACCGTCGAGCCATTGAGGCCGAGCTTGCGGGCGATGGCCGTTGGGGTGTGGGCGCGTCCATCGGCCTCGTCCAGCTCGTAGCGCAGGCGGAGTATTTGTTGTTCACGAGGGGTGAGCCGTGCCAGCAGTTCCTCGACCTGAGCGCGTTTGGTCTGGTGCCGCCGCTCGTCCTCTTCTTCTCCTGCCGGGTTTGCCAGCACGAGCGGTGGAGCAGCCAGCAAGTCAGCAAAGTCGCAGTCTTCTTCCCTCCCATGTGCGGCGTCCAGGCTGAGCGGTTTAAACGCGCGGAGCGCCTCGACGCGCTCGTCGGTGCGGTTGTGCCAGGACAGGTCATAGCTCAGCCGGATGGTGTTCTCCATCGGCAGGGCATCGAGGATGGCATAGTGGATGGTGGTCGAGGCATAGGCGGTGAAGTTGCCGCCAGAGGCAAAGTCAAAGCGGTCGAGCGCGCGCAGCAGACCGAGGTTGCCCTCCTGGACGAGATCGAGCGGCGAGAGCGTGCAAAGACGAGCGCCGGAGCGTTTGACGAGCGAGATGGCCAGCCAGAGATACCCTTCGATGAGCCGTTGTTTCGCTTGCGCTGCCTGCTCAGGGGAGAGCATCCCTTGCCGGGCAGCAGCAAGGCAGGACTTAAGACGATCTGTTTCCTCGTGCGAGAGACGAGGGATGGAGGCGAGGTCAGTGACGTACTGCCGCAGATCACTGAGGCGTTGCATGGGATGCTCCTTACCTTCTAGTCCAAAGATGGGCTTGCTTCTCAAATCAAAGTTGTACCGCTGGCTAGCATCGTGGTGAATACACGAAGAGCCAAAGCCATGCGGCCATGGTTTGGAGTGATTGGAGAAGGCTGCGATTAAACACACCGCGGCATTTGACCTGTTCACAGCCAGGACACCGTTTGCCTGTGCAAGTACAACCATTGGATGTGTGTTCAATCACGCCTCTCCTCCAGATAGCAATCGATTATAGCCGCATGCTTCTTACTTAACTTTCCTTACAATCCTTGCAATCGTTTCTTACATTGTAGCATATGAATGTATAGATTGCAAGGATTGTAAGAACTGTGTTAAAATTGTGACAAAACTTGAGGAGAGGCTTATGCAGGGCCAACACGCAGAATGGGTCACAATGGCAGTAGCAGCTGAAATGTTCAAGGTTAGCCCAGCGAAAATATCTCGAATGGCATCCAACGGGGAAATCAGGACCCGTGGAGATAGAAGAGATAAAAGGGTGAAGCTTGTTAATGTGGATGAACTGAGACGTTACTTTGAGGAGAACCCGTACACGGGAGAATGAACATGAGGTGATACCCATCACCGAACGGTGGTTACTCCGCTATGTGCTAGCAGACAGCCAGAGCAACCGTTGGAACTTGCAGGCCGCAGATCTTGTTTGCGAGACGAGGACAGAGCCCGCTTTTACTATGGTAACGCGCTACAAGATATTGAATCCTTCTATCTCTGCAGTGGATCAGAAAACTTGGTTCATCCGTATTTTTCGTGTTCAGCAGTATTGCGGTTGCTATACCAGTATATACTCACAGGATGACTGTGTATTTTTACGCTCAAAGATGGAGGATTCCCGTCTGGACAGAGTCCTTTTCGGCCCATTTCTGTACGATTCCTGGTCTAAAGGAAGACGTGCTTTGATTCCAAAGGGAGAACTGTCGTTTCGATCTGCCACGCAGCTTGATCCGTGGGACTCGCTCATTCTAACTGCATTAATCCGAGAATTTGGCGATGCTATTGAAAGAAAACGCATCCCTTATAGAGAAGGAATAGTTTTCAGCTATCGATTTGAGCCTACGCAAAATGGGGAGATGTATCAAAGGGAGGCTGATTGGCCAAGCTTTTGGGAACAATCGATAAAAAAAGCAGCAAGTATAAGTGGGTATGTTGCTATTGCTGATATAAGCAGCTATTACAATCAGATTTATCACCCAGTACTTGAAGAACATTTGCGCCAGGCAGGGGTTCCAGAGAAAGCTGTTGAAGCTCTCGTGAGACTTTGTGATACCGTTACTCCTGGTGCATCACGCGGTATTCCTGTGGGACCACATGCCTCCCACCTACTGGCAGAGTGTGTATTTGATCTTATAGATAGAAACTTACAGGCCAAAGGTTATATATTCTGTCGGTTCGTTGATGATATCCACATCTTTTGTAAGACAAGAGAGCAGGCCCACATGGCTTTTTACGACCTCGTTAATATTATTAGTGGGCTGGAACTTAATCTGCAAAACCATAAATCAGATATCCTTTCTAAGGATGAGTTTATTGAAAAAGCGAAACACGTATTGATAGAAGCTCCTCAACCCGTAGGAGATTTGGAAAAGGGCATTATTGCTGTTATAGATCGCCATTCCAATGGAGATAGATACCGAAGTATCGATTATTCTCATTTAACAAAAGAAGATTTAGCTGTCCTAAGTCAACCTAATCTGGAAGCAGTGCTTAGGTCACATCTTACTCAAAATGAGCCTGACTTTATTCGTATCCGCTGGTTGTTCAGGAGATTAGCGCAAGTAGGTGTTCCAGGCGCGGTTCCTATAGCGATAGAAAAATTAGAGCAATTTAGCCCTGCTGTAGATGCTTTAGCAAGTTACTTACTCTCAGCACGAAACAATTACTCACCAGATGGGTGGAAACATGTCGGTAAAGAAATTCTCCACACTCTTGATCTGCCAATCATACAACATAGTGAATATTTGACTGTGATATTATTAGATTTGTTTGCCCGTCTGCCCGCTCTTAATCATATTGATAACATTCTTCAGAAATATGATACAAGTAGTTCCCTCATGGAGAAAAGAAAGATTATTCGTATTGCAACAGTATATCCTGCTGCTGATTGGCTAGACCAAATAATAGAGCGCCCTTCTTTAAACGACGCATGGTTAAGAAGAGCATTTATTGCTGGGGCATCAGCTTTTTCCAGCAGAAATGAGCGAAACCATTGGTTGGATCGTTTTAAAACAGAGGAAACCAAACTCGATGCATTTATTGCTCGATGGGCAAAGTCTCAACATTTGAGTAACTAGGAGGAATGTGTCCTGTGGCTAATAGTGACCCTGATACTTATGATACTGAAACAGCCGAATATAAATTCTATATTCCCAATAAGATAACATTGGCGCGTGATATCGCCGCTTTTGCCAATTCGCAGGGTGGCAAAATTTATATTGGCTATATTCCTACTATAGAGGGTTTAATCAATCTCACAGGGCTTACTGATGCGCAGGTATATGAAGCATTAGAAACGGTGAATAAGGCGGTAGAATTTTTAAGACCACATCCGCTCATTGATATCGTACAAGATGATACATTAGAGAACAAACCATTTGTTGTTGTTACAGTTCAAAAATACCCAGCTCCAGTGCTATTTAATGATCGGTACTATGTCCGTGAAGGAAGTAAAACAACGCTTGCTGAAGAGAAACTTCTTGCTTCCCTTTCGGAAGCCGTACCCTCAATCCAGCATAATATCCTTGAATCATTACAAGCAGAAGAAACAAGCGATGAAAAAAATCAAGATAATGCTTCACATGCAACAAATGACAAACAAGCAATTATTAATCGCGAAACCTTACAGGGGCAAATAATTGGCGCAACCAATACTATAACTATTATTCATGAGAAATTGGAAGAAAACCCCCAACGTGACATTAATGAGCTTTTAAAAGATTCCATTCAACGCACTCGTGACGATTTAACAGCTCAGCGTAAGGAACGACTTCAACAGGCCAGGATAACCTTTGTCGCAGCAATCGTAGTCCTCATTCTGGCTATTCTACTTGTATTTGTCGGTGTTGTTCTGATTTTTATCAATAAAACACAAGAGGGAGTAGTTTCCTCCGTGGCTAGCATTGTTTCAGGTATTGTTAGTGGTTTGGCGCTTGCCTTGAATAAACAAACTAATGATAGGTTAGATGAATATGCACGAGAACTTGTTGCTCTTGAGAAAAGCTATACAGGGATGCAATTCATCTCGCTCATCTCTGATGTAAGAATGAAAGATGAGGCCATCCGCGATTTAGCTAAAAGTATCTCGATGGGAAACCAAGCGAACTGATGGACTATTATGGCTTTCTGCGTAGAAAATGATATGATAACAAAGACCTATAGCTCCGCTTTTCTTAATGCTATACTCTAAGTTATAATAAACACAGTCCGAATACATACTCCCTGTCCCTTGTGCAAGCGAACAGGGAGAGGATCATCTGTGAGTGATTGTTCTATACATGCTGGAGCTTACAGTGCCCACGTGGCCATCGCCTGATGGGTAAACAGTAAAGGGTCAGAACTATGGATTTGGACAAGGCGTGGCTGTACCGTCAAGGGAACTGGACAGAGGTGGATAATCCGGCGGCTCAGTTTCCAGAAGAGATCGACAACTTGTTTGAAAAGCTGCACTACAACCAGGCACCGAGAACGTATGGTGTGTCCGGCGAGCACTATGTCGCGATCTACTACGGGCCGCTCTTTCCGAAGGAGAAGGGTACTCCGATTGCCTATCCCGACTATCTCTACTATGTCGAGGTCGAGGTCGAGGGAGTGACCGACCATCATTTTTATCTCGCGGATTAGCCTAGTTATCTGCAACTGGTTCCCCAGTTGGTTGACTACGTGTACAAGGCGTTGCAGTTAAAGCTCCTCATTGCGGAGGAGTTCCCAGAAGCGGACGCGTGAACTCTTGCTTTGGGCGGAACTCTACACAAAATATGAGTTCAGGGAAAAGAGGCTACTCATCCCCTGCATAAATGACAGGGGCTTTCTAGCCGGCTTAGCGTAAAGGAGCGATTTTATCATGGCAGAAACAAGCGTTTCGGGCAGCGGGCGTCCCAGTCTGCCCATGCAAGGTGTGCCACAGCCCAGCCGGGATGAGGTGTTGAACCTGCCCCGTGTTCATATTTCTTCACACCCGGTGATGAAGCATAAGATGACGTCCCTGCGCGATAAAAATACACAGCCACCGGAGTTTTACCGGCTGGTGAAAGAAATCGGCGCGCTGCTGGCTTATGAAGCGACGGCCAAACTCGCCCTTGAGCCGTGGCCCATTGAGACACCGATGGAGCCGATGACAGGAGAGCGGCTGGCAGGGGGCATCGGCGTCACACCGATTTTGCGCGCCGGCCTGGGTCTTGCCGAAGGATTTCGCCAGGTCATCTCCGATATGCAGGTGTGGCACCTTGGTTTGCGCCGCGATGAGCATACGCTAGAGGCGATGGAATATTACAATCAACTGCCGCACAAGGTTAACCTGCAGGTGTGCTACGCCGTTGATCCCATGCTGGCGACGGGCGGCTCGGCCATTGATGCCATCAACGTACTCAAACGCCGCGGCATTCCACGCCTGTGCTACGTGGGTATTATCGCGGCCCCCTATGGCCTGCTCAAGCTCTCGCAGACGCACCCCGATATCGACATTTATATCGCGGCGCTGGATGAAAGCCTGAATGATGTTGGCTATATCCTGCCGGGGCTAGGTGATGCCGGAGACCGCCAATTTGGAACCTTTTGAGCAAACGCCGGAAGATTCTCCCGCGTTCACACAGATTCCGAGTGAGCAACCGTCAGAAGATTCTCCCGCGTTCACACCAATTCCAACATCGCAAGAGCAACTACCACCAGAGGCACGAGGAGAGGTGAATGGCGGGCCGCTCGGCTGCTGCTTCGGAATCGTGTTCGGGCTGATACTGAGCCTGAGCATCGCGATTGCCAGCCGCCTCTACGCCGACCCACTGGCCTCTTTCCTGCATAGCGGGCTTTCGATCAGCGTGCGCATTGTGATGGCGCTTGTAGCGTGCGCGGCGGCCATCCTTTTTGGTTATCTTGGCTGGAAAATCGGGAGGCGCGTGTACCGCGAGTACGAGTTGTCTGCCAAACAGAAGCAGCGATTGGAACGTTTGCAAAGAAGACAGAGGGCGCGTTCTCGCGTAAGATGATAATTTTCTTTCGCGTACAGGACAGTACTACGGCTCATTTTTTGCGTCTGCTGGCAGGTACAGGCAGTTTTCACCCTGGAAGAAACGCGGACGCGACTCGTGTAGCTCTATCCCACCAGGCAGCTTAATCTCATACCGCTCATAGCGTGTACGTGGATAGAGTTCTGTACTGGTTGCGCCTTCAGGATACACTATTGTTACTTCCCCGTTGCCTATCGTCACTATGCACCCATGTCTTTCCAGGTAAGCTCTTGCCCCTGGAAATATGCCTGAGAGCGTGATAGAGGTTGCTGGCCTGGTCGGCCCCCTCTGCGGAAAAGGCGATTGCACTGTGACGCTCATGCTGCCCATTCATCCTACCACTGCATGATAGGTATCAAAGACAATACGCTGGGCCTCTTGCTCCCCTACGAGCGGCTGTAGTTGTTCCTGACACCTGCCAAGTGTGTCATACTTGTGGTTAATCGTCTCATGGTTTGAGACAGCTGCAAATCCTTCCAGAGCAAGTTTAATTGCCTGGCATTCCAGCTCGATTTGTCGCATGAGACGTGCTACTTCGCTTTCTGCCATGAAAAACTATCCTTTCGATTAAGAAATGAGAAAACAGTCATCTTTTTCATCATACCTGAATACTGTGGGTCGGCAAACGAAATATTATTTCGCAGGAACAAAGATTTCGGAGGAAGTCAGGGGACGTACTATATATTGCAATCTATCTATGATTAAGCTACACTACATTCAGAGGCATGTAGACAGTGTACAGGTTACAGGAGATAATGAGATGGGTAAGACAACCTTTTCCTGGTGGTCTGCGTATGGCTCTTTTGACTCAGGAGAGGACGGGCTTCCTCATTTCGGACAGGTCTTCAAAAATTATCGTGAATTGCGGGGATGGTCAAAGGAAGAGTTAGCAACTGTTCTGAATTATACTGAACGCTACATTGAAATGCTAGAGAGCGCTAAAAACACGAAAATGCCAGAGTCGCTACCACGCCGGGTGTTCATTGCGCGAGCATTAGGCATCCCTTTTATTCTCCTGGGAGTATCGCCCATTGTCCAGGTTGGGCAAGTAGATGACATAAGTCTCCTTACCGAGATAACGGAAACCTTCAAGATTGCTAACCCTCGCATAATGACCATGTACGAGCGGATGCTGGCATTTTGTTGGGAAGCATGTTACACCAGTAGCTTCCAACGAGCAGCAGATGACATTACTTTCTGCCTGCATACGCTCAATGATGATGTGAAGGAAGCAACAGGTATCTTGCGCAATCAACTAAACGCCTTGCGTAGTCGATTTTATCAGCTTTCCGGCATTGTAGCGCGCGATCGTATGGACTTCAACCGGGCCCTCACTGATGGAACAAAGGCGGTAGAGCTGGCTCTTGAAATGGACAACACCGAACTGATCGCAGCGGCTCTTGAACATCGCTCTGGCACGCACGCACGAATGAAACGCTATGATCTCGCGCTGGTAGATATACAAAGAGCCTTACCTTACGCTGATCGGGCACGCGCCATTCTGAAAGGGAATGTCTACCTCGTTGCAGCAGAAAAACTCACGCGAGTACAAGGGGAAAATGCCGAAAAAGAAGTCTTGAAATACTTTGATACGGTCCGGTCAATTGTGCGACAAGGACAGCTAGAGGATGACGGCAGTTTCTTAAAGCTTAACATTGCTAGCTATCACATTGAACGAGCAAAAATTCTGACCTGTTTCCGGCGATTTGAGGATGCCCACAATTCTTTTCGGATCGCTCATAAGAACCTTAGCCCTGACCTTACCAGTTGGCAGGC